>Ga0315308_1000034_pt1 | contig 67762 bp, 70 predicted proteins | sample TDP3_MG_FD_203078 | JGI IMG/M metagenome (GOLD analysis project Ga0315308, IMG submission 203078) | Freshwater sediment microbial communities from Lake Towuti, South Sulawesi, Indonesia - TDP3 | ecosystem: Environmental > Aquatic > Freshwater > Lake > Sediment | place: Indonesia: South Sulawesi...
CTTATGCAATGCTGGTGGAGTAACAGTTTCCTATTTTGAGATGGTTCAAAATTTCAATATGTGCTACTGGGAAGAAGAGGAAATTCGCCAGCGCCTGGATAAGAAAATGGTTACCGCATATCATACTACGCTTGATGCTTCCAAGAAGTACAGGATAAACATGCGACAGGCTGCTTATGTGGTTGCAGTTGGCCGCGTGGTTGAAGCAATGAGACTTCGCGGTTGGGCCTAATCTATTCTTGTTTCCGAGGCTATGCTAAGGCTACGAGAATTATATAATGATGGGATAAGACGGTAATTTTTGGGAGTTTGAAATGATTGTTGCTGTTATCGGAGGCAATTATTGTAGTAAGGAAATGGCCGGGATTGCGTATGAGGTGGGGAAGAGAATTGCCGAGAGAAAACATATTCTTATATGTGGAGGATTAGGAGGGGTGATGGAGGCAGCTTGCCGGGGAGCAAAGGATGGAGGAGGTCTAACAATAGGTATTCTTCCTGGCAAAGAGAAGATTGAGGCGAATCCATTTGTAGATATACCAATTGTCACTGCGATGAGCCACGCTCGAAATGCCATTATCGTTCGCACGGCTGATGTGTTGATTGCTGTGGACGGAAAGTATGGAACTCTATCGGAGATTGGACTGGCTCTCGCTATTGACAAAAAAGTGGTTGGGATAAATACCTGGGATATTGAGGGCATAATATCTGTGAGAAGTGTGGATGAGGCAATGAGAGAGATAGAAAGGATATAATCTATGGGAGGGAGAGTTGAAAGCAGTAGTTCAAAGGGTGAAAGAAGCGAGCGTTAGCATAAAGAATGAGACGGAATCGTTGAAAGAGATGAGTAGAATTGAGAAAGGATTGGTGGTTCTACTCGGCGTGGGAAGAGAGGATGGGGAGGAAGATGCCGAATATCTTGCAGAAAAGATTTCAAACCTTCGTATATTCCCTGATGGGAATGATAGGATGAACCTTTCAGTTCTCGATGCAGGCGGAGAAGTCTTGGTTATTTCGCAGTTTACTCTTTATGGTGATTGCAAAAAGGGGAGGAGGCCAGACTTCACCTTTGCTGCTCCACCAGAGGCGGCAAAGACACTATATCAGAAATTTATTGAAAAATTGAAAGCGAGGGGAGTCAAAGTGAAGAGCGGAGAATTTCAAGCTCGCATGCTTGTTAAGATACATAACGATGGGCCAGTGACTATACTACTGGAAAGTAAATAAGATTTCCCCCTCACCTTGATCATCTCCCCGGAGGGGAGAGGGAATAATTTGAGTTTTCTCCGGAGGGGAGAGGGGACAGTTGGTTTGGTAATTTGATTTTAGGTTTGAATCTTAAACTGTGCGAAAAAAATTCTTTTTCCTCTTATTTCCGGTTGTAATCATTCCGATAATTCTCTTCGGGCACCATTTGTTGCCAGCCGATATCTATGTTGAAACGGAGAAAAGCATCCATCTCCATTACGACTTTGTCGACATCTACGCTCAAATCAGGAATAGACACTTAAGGGAAAGTTTTAAAAATAAAATTTTATATGGATTGGTCTATAAAGGTGGGGGAAAATCACCGATTCCCACAATTGGGAAAAGATGGTCAGTCAGACTTGAATATAGTAAGAAGAATGGCCGCTGGCAAGGAAGATGGCCGGTTCCGTGGAATGCGACCGACGGAGAGTATTTAATCAGAATCTGGCTATCTCCCGAAATGAGAAGAATCCGTTTGAACGAATGCAAGTTCTTCATTTCTCGCCGGAAGCCAGCAAAGTTAACTCCCGGCCTGTGCGTAATGACGATGGAAAATATGCGACCATTAGAAACAATAAGGGTAAAGGGACCGGATGGAGAAATCGGCGGCTGGCGCAAATTGTTAGACTGGGTTCAATTTTCTGGAGCAAATACTTTCTGGTATATGGCAGGTCAGACTTCTGCCTATGATAAGAGATTACCTGACGATTTTCCCTGGAATACTGAGAATCTCGATTTTATTGACGATTTGGCCAGGGAGGCTGAGAAGAGGAAAATTGATTTTGGCTATTGGATCCAATGTTATCTTACCTTTGGCCCCCCAAAGTTCAGGGTTAATTATGAATACGGGTGGGACTATAAGAATAACCTCGGAGGTGCCATCCTTACTCGTGGAATTTCTACGAGGGACGGGAAGCGGAAAGATGACATAGTCAAATTTATCAGAAGGTTAAACAGCATTGAGGAGGTTGACTACATAGGGTTCGACTATATTCGGGCAGCGGGTGGAGGGTTGGAACTGGTGGATGAGTTTGTTGAAGAGATGGAAGTGGAAGTTCCTGAGAAATGGGAAAAGTTTTCTCAAAAAGAGAGAATGGACTGGTTAGGGAAGATAGTGGAGCGGACAAAAGAAAGGGATATCCCGATAATAGACCAGTGGAACTGGTGGAGGGCAAGGCAGGTAGCACTGATATTGAAGAGAATAAAAGAGGATTCCGGGATTACTAAACCTCTCTGGGTATTTAATCTCGGCTGGGAAAAAGGGTGGCAACATGGTCAGGATGCGGTGATGATGAATGATGCTGGTTCTGACATTATCGCTATAATGCTTTATGAATCGGACTACACGCAGTTAGACTGTTTCGTTGAGGAATGGCATAATTATTTGAAGAAGGGAGATGCAAATTTGATTGTCGGGGATGACTACGATTGGCCTCTCCACCAATATACTATTAATCCGGCAGGCCCTGAGGATTTTTATGGTCGCACATTGAAAGCCATGGACAACATCTACGGGGATGGGCCAGTCTCAGGAATATTCACTCACGACCTTGCCCGAGCACTATGGGGAAGGAAGGGCGCCTATCCCTCTAAAGAGTGGATACTGGCAGGGGCCTCTTGTTTTACAAGTCTAAGGGAGAGGTTGAAATTAATCCCTATCCACACTGAGATTGAGGTTCCCGAGAAGGTGTTTTTTGATAGAGAATTTTCGGTAAGTGTGGCCGTTAAAAATAACAATTCCTCCCCGTTAAATGGGATAAAGGTTTCCATAATGCCTCAAACAGGATTTAAAGTAGTTTCTCAAGATTTTGGAGAAATAGAATCCTTATCGCCTGGCGAGACCGACCGGGTTGAATTCAGGTTAAGAATAGATGAGCTACACCCTGAAAGGGGATTCCGACATATGGTGGCTTCAAAAATAGACTCCAAGTCGTTTACTTTTCCGAGTTACGCTTTTAAATATGTTAACCTAATTATTAAGGAGCCCCTTATATCTCCCACCACCGCATCGGTAACGATAGAATGAACACTGGAGAATTCCTGATGAGGTCGGTTTCGGTGTTATTGCTTTCAATTTTGCTTATAGGATGTTTGCCAGACGATGAGAAGGGAAAGCCAAAAGGAGCCGAAATGAAGATTTACCTCATACCGATTGGGGATGTGGAGAAAGAGACCCTTCTGAGATTGTCCTGGTCGCTGAGAGACAGGTTTGAGGCACTCTTTGAGATAGGGGAACGATTTCCCCTTTCCGAGGACGCCTACAGGGCTGAAAGGAAACAGTACTTTGCCACTCCTATATTGGAAGAATTGAAAGCAAATATGCCGAAGGATGCAGAGAAAGTTTTAGGTGTCGTTGATGTGGACATCTTCGTACCAGCATTGAACTTCATCTTTGGCCAGGCGGACCTGGGTGGAGAAGCAGCACTAATCTCTTTGACTCGTTTGCGGGAAGAGTTTTATGGAAATAGTGAAAATGAGAACCTTTTTATTGAGAGGGCAATAAAGGAAGCGGTTCATGAACTGGGACACACTTTTGGTTTGAGACACTGTCGAGTTACGGAATGCGTGATGCACTTTTCCAATAGCTTGCTGGATACTGACATAAAAAAAGCAGAGTTTTGTGAAGAGTGCAGGAAGAAATTCGAACGAAGACTGAAATGAGGAAAAAAATTTCTATCTTTTTCTTAATGCCATTTTTCATAGTCTTGAACTCCTGCCTTGGAGAAAAGACCATAAGTGGAAGAGACTTCGAGAATAAGAGAATGGCCATGGTGACTGAGCAAATTAAGTCAAGAGGAATAAAGGATGGTCGGGTTTTAGAAGTAATGGGTAAGGTTCCGAGGCACGAGTTTGTCCCCGAAAAATATAGACCATTTGCTTATGGAGACTACCCTCTTCCCATAGGAGAAGGACAGACCATTTCCCAGCCGTACATTGTCGCCCTGATGACAGAATGTCTGAATCTGGAAGGCGATGAGAGAGTGCTGGAGGTGGGCACGGGCTCTGGTTACCAGGCTGCCATTCTCTCCGAATTGGCTCGGGAAGTATATACAATTGAAATACTGGAACCATTGGCCAAAAGGGCAGAAGAACTTCTCCAGAAATTGGAATATAGAAATGTGAAGGTGAAATGGGGTGACGGATATCTGGGATGGGAAGAGCATGCTCCTTTTGATGGTATTATAGTGACCTGCGCGCCTGACCATATTCCCCAACCACTGATTGACCAGCTTGGACAGGCTGGCAGGATGGTGATACCTGTGGGAGAAACCAGTTTTGTCCAGGTTCTCAAGCTCGTGGAAAAGAAAGAAGGAAAGGTAACTGTAGAGGATGTAGTTCCAGTTCAGTTTGTCCCAATGACCGGTCGCGAGGTAGAAAAGGGAAAAAGGTAAATTATCATATGAAATATCAAGGCTTCCTTACGAAGGATTCTGTTCCTTTTGACCCCCTTGAGCTGGCAAAGGAGACGGAAGAGTTGTGCCTAAAAGATTCTTCCCGCAAATATACAGATTTCTACTGCACAGGGGTATACGGGGGAATTTCAACTGGGTATCTTGTGGGCTGCTGTTTGAGGTGCGTGTTTTGCTGGGTTTCGTTTTCCCGAGACTTCCCCTGGAAATATGGAGAATTCTATACTCCTAAAGAAGTTTTTGAGAGGCTTGTTTCCAATGCGAGAAAGGGAGGAATTAAGAAATTGCGCGTGTCCGGCGGAGAGCCGACTCTGGGAAAGTCACATCTACTCAAGATTCTCGACCTCGTTGACGATACTGACTTCTTCTTTTTTCTGGAGACAAATGGGGTTCTCTTTGGCAAAGAACCGGAATTTGTCAGGGCCTTGAAGAAATATAGAAATCTTTATGTCAGGGTCTCTATAAAAGCCGGCACCCCGGAAGGATTTGAGAAAAGGACGGGTGGAAAGGGTCAGTTTTATGAACTCCCCTACCTTGCTATAAAAAATCTGAAGAAGGAAGGCATATACTTTCGGGTTGCCTCAATGAGCGACTCCCACCTGATGTCACAAGAGGAAAGAAAAGAGATGATAAGAAAATTGAGAGAGGTGGGATATAAGGAATACATAGAAGAGGAAATCTGCGACCCCTACGACACCTCAGTAATGAGGTTGCGGCAAGCCGGTTTTTCCATATTTTAATCTCTCCTCATGGATTCCTCCCGAGAGGGAGAGAAACGGTCTTGAAGGAAGCGATTCTTTACCAGTTTTTGAAGGACGGCCGGGTAAGATGTGCGATCTGCCAGAGAAGATGTGTGGTTGGAGAAGGAGAAACAGGCTGGTGCTGGACGAGGAGAAACGTAGGAGGTAGGCTTTATACTCTCATATACGGCAAAGTTTCCACCTGGGCAGTATCGCCCATAGAGAAGAAACCGCTCTTCCATTTCTATCCAGGTTCAAGATGGCTCTCCCTGGGCAGTCTCGGCTGCAATTTTCGGTGTCCTGGTTGCCAGAATTACGATATTTCCCACGTCGATTCTGAACGGGAGGCCCGGTACTTTTCTCCCGAATATACTATAGGACTGGCGAAGGAAGGGGGTTGCCTCGGAATCTCCTGGACTTATAATGAACCGACAATCTGGTTTGAATATACCCTGGATTGTGCTAAATTGGCAAAGGGCAAGGGACTACTGACAAATTATGTTACCAATGGTTATATAACACCTGAAGCACTTGATACGATTGGCCCATATCTCGACTCTTTCCGGGCGGACATTAAAGGCTTCCGAAAAGAAACTTACCGGAAGATTGGAAATATTGCTAATTTCAGCGGAATTCTGGAAGTCGTTTCAAGGGCAAAGAAGAAGTGGGGAATGTGGGTAGAGGTTGTGACCAATATTATTCCGGGCTATAATGACGATATTGAAGAGTTGAACGGGATTGCTTGGTGGATATTTCAAGAACTCGGTGAGGATACGCCCTGGCATGTGACCCAGTTCGTTCCCCATTTGAGGCTTTCCCATCTCCCTCTTACGCCCGTAGAAACACTGGAAGAGGCAAGAAGAATCGGGCTTGAGAGAGGACTTCGCTATGTCTATATTGGCAATATTCCGGGACACCCGGGCGAAAACACCTATTGCCACCACTGTGGGAAATTGCTCATTAAGAGAGATGGGTTCTCTATACTGGAGATGGAAATTAAGGATGGGAATTGCCCGCATTGTAGAAAGCCCATCCCCATAAAAGTGTGAAATCAGGACCCCTCACCTTGATTGTCTCCTCAGAGGGGAGGGGGGAAGAAGAGGAATAGTTATGGTTAAGGTTGGTTGTTGTGGATTTGCTGCGGCCAGGCAGACATATTACAAGAATTTTGAGGTTTTGGAAATACAAAAAGTATTCTATCAGTTTCCCAAGATGGAAACTGTCCTCAGATGGAGGGAAGAGGCTCCGAGGGGATTTGAATTTAGTTTGAAGGCTTCCCAGCTGATAACTCACCTGCCAACAAGCCCGACTTATCGAAAACTCGGATATCCGATTCCGGAAAAGGAGAAGGCCCGATACGGATTTTTTAAACCGACGGACGAGGTCTTTGAAGCATGGGATAAGACGCTCAAAATAGCCCAACTCTTGGAAGCGAGAATTGTTATCTTTCAAATGCCTCCCAGTTTCCACCCTACTCTTGAAAATAAAAGAAACATGAAGAAGTTTTTTAAAAAGATTAAGAGGCACGGTCTCCGTCTGGTCTGGGAGCCGAGAGGAAAATGGGAAGCCGATGAAATAAGGAGTCTCTGTTACGCACTGGGACTGGTTCACTGCGTAGACCCCTTTAAGGCCGAGGCTGTTCCTGGAGAATTCTCCTATTTTCGGCTGCATGGAATCGGAGGATACGATTATCGCTACACAGATAGAGACCTTAGAAAACTTAAAGAAAAATGTGAAAGAAATAAGGAATTATACTGTATGTTCAACAACATCTATATGTTTGAAGATGCATCAAGATTCAAAAAGATGCTCGGCCCATAGCGGTGCTAAGATGGAATGTGCCAACTGTAAAAAGGATTCTCCCCTGATTGCGAGAATTCTGGGCGTCTGTCTCGACTGTATCAGGAGGGACTTCAAGAAAGTTCTGCCTCTGATAGAGAAAGCGCATAAACTTGCCAGAAGCGATTTTTCTCTTCCCGGGGAAGTTCCCAGAAGCGAGGGTGGAGCAAGATGTAATATCTGCGTAAATAGATGTCAGATTCCCAAAGGAAGCTTTGGTTACTGCGGGTTGAGAAAGAACCATCTGGGGAAGTTACTCCATCTGGTAGATAAGAAAAGGGGAAATCTCTCGTGGTACCACGACCCGCTCCCCACGAATTGTGTGGCTGAATGGGTCTGTCCCGAGAGGAATAGCTATGGATATAATAATTTAGCCGTCTTCTACCACGGCTGTTCTTTTGATTGCCTTTTCTGCCAGAACTGGCACTACAGGGAGGAGGTAGAACGGTTAATGGAGCGGGTAGTCCCGGCTGTTCTGGACAATCCCGAAATCCTTAAAGATTCCGGTTTCGTAACCTCAGAAGAGCTATCCAATTGTGTGGATGGAAAGACAAATTGCATCTGCTATTTTGGTGGCGACCCTGTCCCTCAGATATACCATGCCTTAGAAACTTCAAGGCTTGCCCTGGAAAAGAGGAGAGTGCGTATCTGCTGGGAGACGAATGGCTGTATGAATTCCGATTTCTTAAGGTATATGGCAGAACTTTCACTCGATTCCGGCGGATGCATAAAATTTGACATTAAAGCTTTCAGCGAAGAGGTAAATATCGCTTTGTGTGGAGTTACGAATAGAAGAACAATGGAAAACTTCTCTATTCTGGCAAAGTATATTAAGGAGAGGAGGGAACCTCCTCTCCTTGTGGCTTCTACGCTTCTTGTCCCTGGTTATGTTGACAGGCACGAGGTTTCAGAGATTGCCAGATTCGTCGCATCCCTCGACCCCGATATTCCATATTCCCTTCTGGGCTTCCATCCCCAGTTCTTTATGGCCGACCTGCCAGCGACATCGCATAGGCACGCCGAGGAAGCCGTGGAGGAAGCAGAGAAGGCTGGTCTAAGAAGAGTCAAGATAGGTAATATTCATCTTCTCGGGGATGCTTATTAGATTGGATAGAGAAAAAGCGTAAGATGCTTATGAGAAAGATTTTTCTGGTTTCTATGCTTCTCTTCATGTATCTCTTTCTACTGGGAGCAGGGGATACTTCCGACTCAAATCTTCGCAGGCCTCGCTGGGCTGGCGAGTTCTATCCAGGTTCTCCTGAGGAATTGAGAGATAATGTCGCTGATTTTCTTAAGAAGGTTGACCAACGAAAGGTTTCTGGAGGCTTGATAGCCCTGGTCTCCCCTCATGCAGGCTACTTCTATTCAGGTCAGGTTGCAGGCTATGCTTATCGTCAACTGGAGGGGGAAGACTTTGACACCGTAGTGATTCTGGGACCTAGCCACTATGTTCCCGTTAAGGGAGCCTGTATTTATGTGGAAGGATGGTGGGAGACCCCTATGGGAAAGGTTAAAGTAGATTCTGAACTTGCTAAAGAAATCCTTAATAAGAGTCATCTTTTCTATTTTGACGAAAAAACTCACATACAGGAGCACTCTATTGAGGTGCAACTTCCATTCCTTCAGACAGCTCTGAAGGATTTCCAGATAGTTCCCATCCTGGTCAATGACCATTCTGAAGAGTTCTCTAAACTTTTGGCAAATGCGATTGTAAGTTCGAGAGGGAAGAAGAGAATCCTGATTCTCGCTTCTACAGATATGTCGCATTACCATGTATATGGGCAAGCATGCTTGATAGATGGAACAGCAATTAGAGACTTAGAAAATTTTGACCTCGGTAGTCTAAGAGAGCACATCAAAGAGGGAAAGGCAGAGCTCTGTGGTGGTGCTGCTGTATTTACTGCTATTCTTTCGGCAAAAGAAAGCGGAGCAAACAGAATAAGATTATTAAGATATGCAAATTCCGGAGATGTCACTGGAGATAAGACAAGAGTGGTAGGATACGGCGCCTTTGCCATAGTGCGCGAAAGAGAGGAAGGCACTCCTCCCAGAAAGGAAAAAGAGAAAGGGGGAAAGAAGATGCTAAACGAGAAGCAAAAGAAGATTCTCCTGGATATCGCTCGTAAGACGATAGAGGAGTATGTCCAGACCCGGAAGGTACCAGAATTTAAGGTAGAGGACCCTCTATTGAAAGAGAAGAGAGGAGTATTCGTAACTTTGCATAGAAGGGGTATGCTCCGGGGCTGCATAGGGTATATTATGCCAATTGAAGAGCTATTCAAGGCTGTTTCCAAAATGGCAATTGAATCCTCTACTGCTGACCCTCGTTTTCCGCCCGTAAAGCCTCAAGAGCTAAATGATATAGAAATTGAAATTTCTGTTCTGACGGTGCCAGAAAGAATCAAAAGTACGGATGAAATAGAGTTAGGAAAACACGGCGTAATTGTAAAGAGAGGCTACCACCAGGGAGTCTTCCTACCCCAGGTGGCGACTGAAACCGGATGGTCAAAAGAGGAGTTTCTGAACAGGCTCTGTTACGACAAGGCTAATCTCCCGGAGGACGCCTGGAAAGATAAGGATACCGAAATATATACTTTCTCAGCCCAGGTCTTTAAAGAAGAGAAATGAACCCCGGTAGAAATGGATGATAAGAATTCTCTCAGGGGAATTTCTAACGGGGAAAGAAGGAGAAATTTGATATGCTGGTCGTAGGATTGACAGGAGGGATATCTTCGGGGAAAAGTACTGTCCTCAAGACATTCGGGAGACTCGGTTTGAGAACTCTTGATGCTGATGAAATCGCTCACAAATTGACCGAACCCGGCACGAGAGTCTTAGAAGAGATAGTTCGGAATTTCGGGAAGGAAGTATTGAGTGAAGGAGGGGCTTTAAACCGGAAGAGGTTAGCCGACATGATATTTGCAAGTGAAAAGAAAAGGAAAGTTTTGAACCGTATTACGCACCCTGAAATTATCGCTGAGATAAGAAGGGAAGTGAGGGAAGTTCAAATGCTTACGAAAAGGTCTAGGGAGAGGGGTGGAGTGAAGAGCATCCTCGTCATTGACATACCCCTTCTTTTTGAGGCTAAACTTGAGTCTCTAGTTGATAAGATAGTTCTTGTGTATGTGCCACGGAAGATACAGATTGAAAGGTTGCGGAGAGACCACAACCTGACTCTAAAAGAAACCATGGCCAGAATAGGCGCGCAAATTCCTCTGTATAAGAAAAAGAAATATGCAGATTTCATAATTGATGGAGACCTAAACTTCAATAATTTAAAGAAGAAGGTAGGATTTATTTACAAAGAGTTGCAAAAAATTGTTTCAAAATACGATTGTTAGATATCGAAAATCCCGAATCTCTCTGAAAAAACAAAGGATTCGGGATCTCTATTTAATGGGATTTTTGGGTCTCGCGGTTTGCCGGACTTGCGGCCAAAAAGTGGTAAAAAAGTCTCACGGGAGCCACTTTTTCTCTCTGGATTAGAAATCGGCTAAGCCAGCCGCGGCTAACAAGACTGGCCTTGCCATTCCCAAGAATAGACCTATTCCTGGAATTCGTCTTCCATATGAAGATCGGAAGTCTGATTTCCAATACGAGCCTCTTGTTCACCGCCCAGAAGATTAAACGCCCATTTCTCCAATATACGGCCATGACTTAACCTCCCTCTGATAAAGCAAATATATGGACATTTGTTTTGTCAAATGATAATTTTCTGGATAAAAAAATTTCAGTACTCTTTTACGATCCCTTTTGCCTTCATAACTTCAAGCCAGGCTTTGCCTATCTTATGCTTCTTGTTTAACCAGCGAGATATATTGGCCTCGGTAGTGCCTAACTCCCTGGCGAGTTCATATTTTTTCATTTTCTTAAGTGCCAGGTAGTATTCCAGTTGTTTTATAATGTCTTCATTGTCCATTCTGATTTTAAGTTTATCATACATTTTGCGATTTGTCAAGGCCTTTTTTCTGGGTTCTGAAAAAGTCAGAAATCGTCCTTTTTATGTAGGGGCTCAATTGTAGGGGCGACATTTATGACGCCCGATAATACCGGTTCGGATTTATCGGGGCCCCTACAAAAGAAAATATCCAGATAGTTCTTGAGACGTCAGTTCTACTTTACTTAAAAGGGCCGCGGATATCATTTCGCCTTACAAGGAAGCCTGGGGGCTCAACAGGGTGAGTGGCAGCCCTCTAAGTTAGAAAGCAATTTCAACATTTCGCGCCTGAAAACGGTGCTATAGAGGAAAGAAAGAAAAGTAATTGTACTTGACTTCCTATGAATTGAGGCTATTTCACTCTTATTTCTGTAGTATGCATACTGAGGAAGTTGACATTCTATATGACAGCACAAAGACTGATTGAGAATATTCAGGATTTGACCCAGGCTATAAAGTTTGGGTTGATTGTGAGGCAACTTAAATTTATGATAATAATCGGAAAAAATCATTGCAAAAGATTTTTATTTATGGTAAACTTACAAACAAAATAGGCTTAAAGAAGAGGCTTTATGCTTTCTATCGGATTGAGTAGCGCTGTTTTAGGCATAGATGCCTATATTGTAAAGGTTGAAGTAGATATCTCTCCAGGGCTACCCAGTTTCTCTACAGTCGGTCTTCCTGATACAGCGATCAGGGAGAGCAAGGACAGGGTTCTGCCAGCGATTAAGAATTCTGGCTACGAATTCTCTATGAAGAGGATTACGGTAAATCTCGCCCCTGCAGCAATAAAGAAGGAAGGCGCTGCTTTTGATTTGCCTATTGCTTTAGGTATTCTGGCTGCTTCGGGTCAACTGTCAGAAGAGAGGCTCAGAAAATATCTAATTCTTGGGGAACTGTCGCTGGACGGGAGCGTGCGGAAAGTGAAGGGCGCCTTACCCATTGCGCTGGCAGCAAGGGATACCGATGGGATAGAAGGTGTAATTGTCCCGGAGGGGAATAGAAGAGAGGCGGCAGTGGTAGAAGGAGTGAATGTTTTTCCCGTTAGAAATTTGAAAGAGACGGTCGATTTTCTGAATGGGAAAACCGAGCTTTTTCCCTTCTCCATACGTTTGGAAAAGGAATTTCAAGAAAAGCGGGATTATGAGATTGATTTTGCTGAAGTGAAGGGCCAGGAATATGCCAAGAGAGCTCTTGAGGTTGCTGCAAGTGGAGGCCATAATATACTTCTCATTGGGCCCCCAGGGTCGGGGAAGACTATGCTGGCTAAGAGGTTGCCATCTATTCTGCCTTCAATAACCCTGGACGAAGCGCTGGAGACCACAAAGATACATAGTGTGATTGGTCTAATATCGTCGGAATCAGCCATCGTGGCGGTCAGACCTTTCAGGTCTCCCCACCACACCATCTCGGATGTAGCGTTGATAGGAGGCGGTTCTTTTCCCAGGCCCGGCGAGGCTAGTTTAGCCCACAACGGAGTCCTCTTTTTGGATGAGCTTCCAGAATTTCATCGCAATGCCCTTGAGGTTTTGCGTCAGCCACTGGAAGACGGCGTAGTCGCCATTGCCCGGGCAAGCACATCCTTAACCTATCCTGCGAAGTTTATGCTGGCAGCAGCTATGAATCCTTGTCCCTGCGGTTTCTATGGCGACCCGCAAAGAGAATGTACCTGTACACCTTTCCAGGTGCAGAAGTATCGAGCCAGAATCTCAGGACCTCTCCTTGACCGTATAGATATGCATATTGAAGTGCCACCTGTTAAGTATCAAGAACTGGCAGGGGATAAAGAAGAGGAATCTTCTTTGACAATCCGTGCCCGAGTCCAAAAAGCAAGGGATCTACAGAGAGAAAGGTTCAAAAAACATAAATCGGTCTATTGTAATGCTCACATGCAGGCAAAACATATTAGAAAGTACTGTGTCCTCGGAAAAGATGCTGAGAAACTGTTGAAGGAAGCAATTGAGCGTTTAGGGCTATCCGGTCGGGCATATGACCGTATCCTGAAAGTTTCCCGGACAATTGCAGACCTGGAAGCAAAGGAAGAGATTGCTTCTCATCACATCGCCGAGGCTATCCAGTACAGAAGTCTCGATAGGAACTTATGGATGTAGTCTTGAGTATACAAATTTATGAAGTTAGGGAAAGGAGCGGAAATGAAAAGAGAAGTTCTTATTTTTCTTTTGTGCAGCCTATTAACCTTAGGTACCTTCTTTGCTAAGGCTCAGGAAAGAGATGTTGAGGCTTTGCCTCCCGAACCTTCGGAAGAAGAAATTCCGTCTTTTGAGGTTGAAGAAGGTGAGAAAGTTTTGCCTGTTGAACCTTCAAAGGAAGAGGTTCCTCCTTCTGAAGTGGAGGTAAAACCTGTTGAGCCAGCCAAGGCTCCGCCTGAAGAACCCGTAGCTGGAGAGCCTATGAAAGAAGTGGAAGAGCGTCTCCCGAGGAAAAGAGTCCTTCCAGAAGAAGCCGTTCCTGAGGGAAAAGAACTTGTGCTTAAGGCTTACGAGGTGATAAGTGGAGACTGTCTTTGGGACATCGCCTACCGGTTCTATCGTGATCCTTTCCTGTGGAGAGAAATATGGAAGTATAATGAGTATATAAAAGATCCCCACTGGATTTTCCCGGGAGACGACCTTGTAGTTCCCACATATCAACAGAAGGAAGTAGCGAAAGCGGGAGTCCGCGAACCAGAAGTAAGATTGGAGGAGCCTACAATAGAAGGCGAATACGAAAAAGATGTCTTTATTGCTCCACCAGATTTTGAATTTGACGGATGTATCGCTGGAGTGAAAGAAAAAAAATTGATGCCGGCCCAAGGAGACATAGTGTTCATTGACCTTGGGACGAGCCAGAATGTTAAGCCGAAGACAAGGTATACGATTTATCGGGAAGAGGAGGAGGTTATCCATCCCAGGACAGGGAGGGTCCTCGGGATAATGATTGAGAAGATAGGTGTACTTGAGGTTACAACCGACATCGAAGAGGACAGTTCTACCGCAGTCATAATAGATAGTCGTAAGCCGGTAGAGATTGGCGATTCTATCAAACTTCAAGTGAAGCTAAGAAAGGAAGAGCCTTAAAAGCCCAAATGCCTTGTCATTGTAAAGATTCTCTGATGTCCCTCTAAGACAATTCCATAGTTTCCTTCGTTTAATTTCGTAGAGGTAATTCCAGCCGAAAGCCCACCAATAGTGGAATCCAAAATTATTTTAAGCGAATTTCTAACGGGTGAGGTGATTGCTTGACATATGTTCGGGATTTTGTATATAATATTGTGCGTCGTGCGAAAAACATATTTTCGTAGTGGAAAGAATGGTAGAAAAAATTAGACACTGGCTGGCTCTGAATATGATTCCTGGTGTTGGCGCATCCAGGTGCCAGAAGCTCTTAAAGCACTTCGGTTCGCCTCAAGCCATCCTTGAGGCAAATTTGAGCGAACTTCAACATGTTTCAGGCATCGGGGAGTATACTGCCAGGCAAATTATCAGTTTCAGGAATAGGTTGGATATAGAAAGGGAGATATCCAAAATTGAAAAGCAGAAGGTCTCCATACTCACATTTTTGGATGATGACTATCCTCCCAACTTAAGATTGATTTTCGACCCGCCAGTCGTGCTATATGTGAAAGGGAAAATATTGCCAGAAGACAGAATTGCCATTGCAGTTGTAGGAACCAGGCGGCCTACTGGGTATGGGAAAATGGTAGCCGAGATGTTGGGTAAAGAACTGGCTGAAAGAAATATAACTGTGGTTAGCGGCCTGGCAAGGGGAATTGATACTTGTGCCCATAGAGGGGCTTTGTCCTGTGGCGGGAGGACTATTGCTGTTTTAGGATGTGGGATTGACATCTGTTATCCTCCGGAGAATAGAGCCATTTTTGATGAAATAGGTGAACGTGGCGCCATAGTTTCTGAATTTTCAATGGGTACTCGTCCAGAAAAAATAAATTTCCCTCTCAGAAATAGAATAATAAGTGGACTCAGTTTAGGGGCAGTGATTGTTGAGGCTGGTTCAAGAAGCGGTGCATTAATCACTGCTGGGTGCGCTTTAGAACAGGGCAGAGAAGTTTTCGCTGTTCCGGGGAATATCTTTAGCTTAGAAAGCAAAGGTACGCATTCGCTAATAAAAGAAGGTGCTAAACTGGTCGAGAAGTGCGAGGATATTATTGAGGAGATACAGTCGTTAAGGGATGCTCTCCCTCCATCTTCGGTTATAAAGTCCCCGGAGGAAGTTAAATTGTCCGAAGAGGAAGAAAAGGTATATAGCCTCTTGTCGTTTGAGCCCGTGCATATTGATTTCATAAGTAAGGAGAGCGGGCTTCCCATAAGCAGGGTTTCTCCCGTGCTAATGAATTTAGAAATGAAAGGCAAAATTAGACAGGTAATGGGAAAGATGTTCTTACGCTTTCCCGAAAAACAATAATAATAAAAATCAAATATCAAATATCAAAAATTAGAAATCTAATAGGAGGATAATATGGCAAAAAAATTGAGGGAAGACGATATGTTTCGGGACGAGAATTTTGGAATTAGAGAGATAAGGGAATATTTGGAGAAATTGAAGTTGTCCGCAAGTGAACTGGAAGACGTGTTGCTTGCCGTTCTCGAGGAAAGCTATGAAGAAGATTATGAGGCAAAGGCACGGAAAAAGCAGTTGCATTAAATTAAGAGATTGTTTGTTGAAATGGACTCATGCGCAAAGCCGTAGTTATTGTTGAATCGCCAACGAAGGCAAAGACAATCGGCAAGATTTTGGGGGAAGATTACGTAATTAAGTCTTCTATGGGACACGTTTGCGATTTGCCTCCGGATAGACTGGGGGTAAATGTAAGAGATAATTTTAAGCCCGCTTACGAAGTTATTAGAAATAAGAAGAAGATTATAAAAGATTTAAGTAAGGCAGTAAAGGAAGCCAGAGAGGTTTATGTTGCCACCGACCAGGACAGAGAAGGAGAAGCAATAGGTTGGCATATAGTTACGATTACAAATACTGACCAGGGGAAAGTAAAAAGGATAGTCTTCCATGAGATAACTAAAGACACGATTCTAAATTCCTTCCGTACTCCGCGGAAAATCGACCTCCATTTAGTTAACGCTCAGCAGGCAAGGCGCATACTGGACAGGCTAGTTGGATATAAGCTAAGCCCTCTCCTCGGTGTCAAAGTTCGAAGGGGTCTTTCGGCGGGAAGAGTGCAATCAGTAGCCCTAAGGTTAATTGTTGACAGAGAAAGGGAAATTGAGAAATTTGTCCCTGAGGAGTACTGGACGATACTTGCCCATCTGAGAAAGAGAGAAGAGGAACAAATTTTCATAGCAACTCTCGTTGCCAAGGGGAAGAAAAAATTTAAGAAAATGGAAATTGCAAATGAGTCCCGGGCAAAGGAGATTTGTCAGGACTTGAGTGGTAAAGAGTTCAGGGTAGCGAAGGTCACAAGAAAACCAAGGAAGCGCAATCCACCTCCCCCGTTTAACACAAGTACGATTCAACAGGAAGCTTCTAAAAGATTTGGTTTCTCAGCAACCAAGACAATGGTTATAGCACAACAACTTTATGAAGGCATTGACCTGGGAAAGAAAGACAGAATAGGCCTTATTACCTATGTGCGGACAGATTCTCTGGCTATTTCTCCCTCGGCTCAGGCTGAGGCAATTAAATTCATAAGGAAAAAGTTTGGTGAAGACTACCTTCCAAAGAAGCCGAGGATTTACAAGAGTAAGAGCAGAGTCGCCCAGGAAGCTCACGAGGCTATCCGACCCACATCCTGCCTCCGCACCCCGGAAGTTCTATCTAAATATCTGGACACTTCGCAACATAAACTTTATAGTCTCATCTGGCAAAGGTTTTTGGCCAGCCAGATGGCTTCGGCAATTTTTGATACCATACACCTCGATATAAAGGCAGATGATTATACTTTTGGAGCTACAGGACAGAAACTCAAGTTCCCCGGTTTCCTTAAGGTCTATCTGGAAGAGGGAGAAGAAACAGAAAAATTCCTTCCCCCGGTTGAAGAGGGTGATATTTTGGTCCCGAAAGAGGTTATTGCCGAAAAGCACTTCACAGAGCCTCCTCCACTGTATACTGAAGCAAGTCTAATCAAGACTCTGGAACAACACGATATCGGTCGGCCTTCGACCTATGCGCCTACAATAAGTACTCTTTTGGAAAGAGGCTATGTAACATTGACCAAAAGACAGTTTCGGCCGAGAGAGATTGGGATTATAGTTAATGACTTGTTACTGAAATACTTTCCCAAAATAGTGGACATCAACTTCACTGCCAATATGGAAGAGAGTCTAGATGAGATTGCGTTGGGGAAGAAGGAGTGGGTCGAAGTCTTGAATACCTTTTATCAGCCTTTTGAGAAAACTCTTAAGGTCGCCTATAAGCATATGGCCAAGATTAAACCCCAGGCAACTCGCGAGACCTGCCCGAAGTGTGGAAGCACTATGGTAATCAGAATAGGCCGTTTTGGCAAATTTCTTGCCTGTTCCTCATTTCCTCGTTGTCGCTATACCGTTTCTTTAGATGAAGAAGGGAGAAAAATAATTCCTCAAATTACTGAAGAGAAGTGCCCGAAGTGTGGAAGCCCGATGGTGATTAGGTGGGGGCGAAGAGGAAAATTTCTTGCCTGTAGCGCCTACCCCAAATGTAAAATGACCAGGTCAATGGAGAAAAAGGAATAGATGGAAATCTACCTGGATAGATTTATTACATATTTGAAAATAGAAAGGAATTTTTCACCGCGCACTCTGGTGAGCTATAAAGGCGACCTAAGAAGTTTTATCAATTTTTTGAAAAGAGAAAATTTAGACGAAATCAATAAGATTGGTCGCTTACAAGTAAGAAGGTTTCTGGCTCATCTTGCTGGCAGGAATCTTGAAAAGAGTACCATCGCCCGAAAATTGTCGAGCATTCGTTCTTTTTTTAATTATTTGGCGCGGGAAAAAATCATATCTCAAAATCCAACAGTCTATATCCCTACACCAAAACGAAGGAAGAAAATGCCTTCTTTTTTGGATTTGGATGAGGTTGGGATGCTATTGGAATTGCCTGATACGACTACCCTCCTGGGTTTGAGGGACAGGGCAATCTTGGAAGTATTGTATGGGTCGGGTTTAAGGGTGAGCGAACTTGTGAGCCTTGGTGTCGGCGATATTGACCTCTTAGGCGGGATGATTAGGGTGAAAGGCAAAGGGTCAAAGGAGAGATTGGTTCCAATTGGAGAGGTCGGACTTTCCCATATTGAGCGCTATTTGAAGGCGCGCCAACTACACGAAAAGCCTGGGCTATCGTTCCATAATTTGTCTTATAGGAAAGAGCCTTTATTTTTAAATTTCCGTGGTTCGCGCTTGGGTGCGCGAAGCATAAACCTTCTTCTTCAGAAGTACGTCAAACTTGCCAGTATCAAGAAGGGAATAAGTCCCCACACGCTGAGACACACATTTGCCACGCATCTATTGGATGCCGGCTGCGATTTGAGAGCCGTGCAGGAAATGTTAGGACACGCCAGTCTTTCAACTACTCAGATATATACTCATGTGACAACAGAAAGGTTGAAAAGAGTATATAGAAAATATCATCCTCGTGCATAAGGATAAAGAGAAATGAAGGAAAATATAAAGATTCTTATGGAAGAGACAGGCTGCGATGAAGGTCAGGCAGAACTGGTTCTCCATTCAACAGGAAATAATTTAGAAAAGGCTATAAGGTCAATCGACCTACTTCTTAAGTACATTGTGGTAATTAAAAGCAGGTTTATGTGTAATCAGGCCAATTTTTATGGCCGCTTCATACTCATTAGCCATCTCAATCAAAAAAGGGTCGTTCGCCTGGGTGCATTAGTCACATGTGACCCGTCCATTTACGAAGAAAAATTAGATTTCAGATGGCGTGACTTTGAAAAGAGACTTTATGCCCATCGGCTTAGCGAGAGCTGTATACATGAATTAACCCAGAAGTTGGAACAGAATTTGAACTGGCAAATTACAGGCGACTACAGGAAGTATTTCTTCCAGAACTTAAAAGACAGAAATTATGAAGAAATAATCGGTATCCTTCGGGCAGTGATTAATAATTCTTTAGGAGACGATGAGGTCAAGGTAGAGATTGATGTGGAGGAACTAAATCTGGATCAATTCAAGTTCCCACAGGAGTCAAATATCCCTATGGAGGTTGGAGTTAGACCATCTTCAAACCAACCCAGAGAAGTTGTTGATAGGAAAGAGAGCACAATTGTTTTGAGGACGGAGTTAGTTGCCGATGACTCTTCTTCCTCAATAGAGGTTGAGAAACTACGAAAAAATGACCTAATTTTAGTTAAGATATCAGATACACGTGACATAGCTCAATATCTTTCTCACCTTTTAGGAGGATGCAAGGGGGAAGAGGTAATTCCTATATCCACAATGGTTGAAGAGGTGAGGGAAGAAGGGAATCAATGGGCGGTGAAGACCAGGTTTAGCCCAGCAATACTTGGCGAAGCGCTTGCGAAAAAAAAGGCGAGAGTTAAAAGACTTAAACCCCAGGATTTTTCAAGAGAGAGGAAAGGATTATATCTGGCACTCTTGGGACTTGCAGCAGTTCTCTGGGTAATCCTCTATATTCTAAAGTACCGGTGAACTAAAAACGGTTAGAAATGAATGTAGAAATTTTTTAGGAAATTTCTAACTTGGCAAATTAAGGAGGGAAGATGGCGGTTGTAACTATGAAGCAATTGCTAGAGGCAGGAGTCCACTTTGGGCACCAGACTAAGAGGTGGAATCCTAAAATGGCTCAGTACATTTTTGGTGCCCGAAACAACATCCACATTATCGATTTGCAAAAGACATTGGCCAAAATAAAAGAAGCGTACAAATTCATTCGCGACATTGTAGCGAATAATCAAACAGTGCTATTCGTGGGGACCAAACGTCAGGCTCAGGAGATTATAAAAGAAGAAGCGGAAAGGTGCGGGATGTTCTATGTCAATCAGCGATGGTGGGGAGGCATATTGACCAATTTCTCTACCATTCGCCGAAGCGTGGAACGACTGAAGAGATTGGAACAACTTCAGCAAGAAACAAATTCTAGTACTTTCACAAAGAAAGAGTTGATTAGAATTGAAAAGGAAAAATTGAAACTGGAGAAGGAACTATCGGGAATTAGAGATATGGATAATTTGCCGGGAGCGCTCTTTGTTATCGATCTCCCCCAAGAGGCAATCGCTGTGTCCGAAGCAAAGAAATTGGAAATTCCGGTGGTCGCCCTGGTAGACACAAATTGTGATCCTGAAGGCATAAACTATGTAATCCCCGGTAACGATGACGCTATCAGGTCAATTAAGTTAATTACCCACATAATTGCTGAGGCTATAATCGAGGGGAAGGAACTGAAAGAGAAGGAACAGGTTACTGAGGAAAAGCAAGGAAAACTTCCTGAAGAAGAAGTGAAAGGAGAAGTTGAGAAAGAAGGAGAGCCAAATGAACATAGCTATGGAGTTAATTCGGGAACTTCGGGATAAGACCGGTGCAGGGATAATGGATTGCAAACAGGCGCTATTGGAGGCTGGTGGTGACATTCAAAAAGCCCAGACTATTTTGCGAGAGAAGGGGAGTATCGAAGCAATCAAGCGTTCTACGAGAAAGACAAAGGAAGGAATTGTCGCTTCCTATGTCCACAGCGGGAGTAAGCTAGGGGTGCTTTTAGAAGTGAACTGCGAAACGGACTTCGTCGCCAGAACAAGTGAGTTTTCGGAATTCGCCAAGGAGTTGGCAATGCAAGTAGCAGCCATGGACCCGCTTTGGATTAAGTGCGAAGATATACCAAAGGAGGTAATTGAAAAAGAAAAGGAAATCTATAAGAAACAATTAGAGGAGTCTGGTAAGCCGGAAAAGGTCGTGGAAAAGATAATTCAGGGCAGGCTGGAAAAATATTTCACTCAGGTCTGTCTTCTCGAACAACCATACATCAAAGACCCTAAACGGAAGGTCAAGGACCTCCTAACAGAAGCGATTGCTAAACTGGGAGAGAACATTATGGTAACACGATTCGCTCGCTTCAAAGTAGGAGAGGAATAGATAAAGTTAATACCAGACCAAACCGGGAGAGGAGTTGAAAAAATGGGAAAGGTTAAATACAAAAGAGTTATTTTAAAGATGAGCGGCGAAGTTATGATTGGAAGTCAAAGATACGGAATAGACCCTCAAATGATGAAATTTTTCGCCCGAGAAATAAAAGATGCTTACTCTCTGGGCGTGCAAATTGCAGTGGTGGTCGGCGGCGGAAATATATGGAGAGGAATCTCTCCTTTTGCGCAAGAAATTGACAGGGTCACAGCCGACTATATGGGAATGCTGGCAACAATAATTAATGGACTGGCCCTCCAGGACGCCTTGGAAGAGATAAAAATCCCAACGCGGGTCCAAACAGCAATAGAAATAGCGAAACTTGCAGAGCCGTTCATTCGTCGCAGAGCAATTCGACACCTAGAAAAGGGGAGGATAGTCATCTTTGCCGGAGGAACGGGAAATCCTTACTTTACTACTGATACCGCTTCGGCGTTAAGAGCGGTGGAAATCGGCGCTGAAATAATCTTGAAGGCTACAAAAGTTGATGGTGTTTATGACAGGGACCCCTTAAAGGATAAAAGAGCCAAGAAATTCGACAGCCTCTCCTTTATGGAGGCAATAAATCGGCGCCTGAAGGTTTTGGATGCTACAGCACTTTCCCTTTGCTGGGAAAATAAGATACCGATTATGGTGTTCAATATGAATAAACATGGACAGGTCAAAAAAGCAGTGTGTGGGGAGAAAGTGGGTACAATAATTAAATAAAGGAGAAAAAGGCTATTTATGGCAAAAAGTATTTATGACAAGATTGAAGTCCAGATGGAGAAAGCAATTGGAGACCTAAAACACGAATTCGGAGTTATTCGCACCGGTCGGGCATCAATTAACCTTCTGGAAGGGATTAGGGTGGCATATTATGGAACTCAGGTTCCGGTGAATCAGGTTGCCAATATAACTGTCCCGGAGATAAGGTTAATTGAGATAAAACCTTGGGATAAGAATATTCTTCCAGAGATAGAAAAGGCAATCTTAAAGTCTGACTTGGGATTGAGTCCACTCAACGATGGGAAAACCATCCGCCTCAAAATACCTCCCTTGAGCGAAGAGCGCCGAAAGGAACTTGTAAAGAGAATAGAAAAGGTTGCCGAGGATCACAGAGTCGAACTTCGGAACATTAGAAGACAGGCGAAAGAGGAATTGAGGGAACTCGAGACAAAAAAAGTGATTTCAGAAGACGAGAAGTTTAAGGCCATAGAAAAAATCAATCAGATGACAAATGAATATATTGAGAAAGTTGATGAGGCCATCAGGCATAAAGAGAAGGAGATAATGGAAGTTTAATAATAGATTTCAAATTTCAGATTTTATATTTCAGATTTCGTATGATGGAATGGGTTGACAAGTGGGAGAAAGAAGTTGGCGGGTTACAGAGAACTTCTCAAACTAATTGATAGAAAGAGACTTCCTAAACATATAGCAATCATTATGGACGGCAATGGCCGGTGGGCAAGGAAACATAATCTTAGACGAATTGCCGGTCACCTGGAAGGTGCAAAAACGATAAGAAAGATTGTAAGGTTCTGTGGAGAAATAGGGATTAAGTTCCTTACGCTTTTTGCTTTTTCAACAGAGAACTGGAATAGGCCCAAAAGAGAGGTTCGGGCGCTGATGAACTTATTGCTAAAATTCTTAAGACAAGAAACAAATAACTTGAAGAGGAACAACATCAAACTTTCTGTCTCGGGACAGATAGAGAGGTTACCTGTCAAGGTCCGTTACGAATTGAGTAAGTCAATAGATGCTACGAAAGAAAATAATGGCTTGGTCCTTAATTTGGCCCTGAGTTATGGAAGCAGGCAAGAGATAGTTCGCGCTTGTCGCCAAATTGCTGGAGAAATTTTTAACAAAAAGAAAAAAGTGGAAGATATAGACGAAGAGCTCTTCAATAACTATCTTTATACCTCCGGACTGCCCGACCCAGACCTATTGATCCGGACAAGTGGAGAATTCAGAGTAAGCAACTTCCTCCTCTGGCAGATTGCCTATTCCGAAATCTATGTTACGCGGGTTCTCTGGCCAGATTTTGACCGCCGGGATTTGCTCTTGGCCCTTACGGATTATCAAAGGAGAGAGCGTCGTTTCGGTAGGGTGGGAAACAGATAAGGGAGATAATGAGTCGAATAAAGACGCCTTTGGTCGCTATTCCCGTATTGATTGTGATTATACACTGGGGAGCTATCCCCTTTTTTCTTTTAGTCCTTGCTGGTATCATAATAGGTCTTCTTGAATTTTACCGATTGATGGAGAAGAGAAATTACCATCCGCAAAAGTTCTTGGGCGTGCTCGGAGGCTTTCTTCTTTACCTAAGTTTTTTTCTTTTTCAGGAAAGGTTTTCCGGAGGGATTGGGGGTTTCATTATCACTGTCTTCTTGTTTATGATCTTAATTGAAGCAATTTTAAGGAAAGATGTCAAATTCGGTGTCTCTTCCATTTCCGTAACGTTGCTGGGAATTTTTTATATCTCCTGGCTTCTGAGTCATCTGGTTCTCATTCGCGACCTAAGACCCCACGGAGAGGCTTTGGTATATCTTCTATTTGTAACTACTTGGTGTGTGGACACCGGGGCCTACTGGGCGGGAATAAGTTTTGGAAGGCACAAGTTAAGCCCTCTCATTAGTCCCAACAAGTCCTGGGAGGGAGCCATCTCCGGTTTCCTTACAGGGATCGGCGTGGTTTTTGGTTGCCGAGCGCTATTAGGACTACGATTTTTTACCCGCCTCAATTTGGACCTTAATTTTATTACCCCTGTAGAATGTCTCCTCATTGGGCTTCTTCTGGGAATTGGGGGGCAACTTGGAGACTTGGCTGAATCGCTGATTAAAAGAAATGCAGGCGTAAAGGATTCAAGTAGCCTTTTTCCCGGACATGGAGGGATGTTGGACAAGGTAGATAGCCTGACATTCAATGCTCCGCTGTTATATTACTATGTCCGGTTATTCCTCTATTAAAAACATCCTGATGGAAAGAACGATTTCTGATTGTAACGATTAACTTATTGATTATACAGAAATTCATAGTCCAATCTGTGTAATCAGGTTCTGAGGGAAGCGAGGATAGTTTGAAAAGAATTGCGATTTTGGGTTCCACTGGCTCCATAGGAGTTAACACATTAAACGTGGCGAGAAAGCTGGGCACAGGATATAGAATTGTTGGAATTTCTGCCCATAAGAATGTGGACCTATTGATAGAACAGATAATTGAATTCAAGCCAGCAATTGTAGCCCTAAGCGACGAGGGAGCCGCCGAAAAATTGAAGAAGAGGATCGTTCGTTTCCGTCCCATTCCCAGGATATATAAAGGTACCACGGGTTTAATTGAGTTCGCCCGAAATCCTGTTTCAAATTTTCTGGTTTCCGCCCTGGTCGGTGCAGTCGGGCTTTTACCTACTTTAGCAGCTATTGAAGCAGGCAAAGATATCGCCTTAGCCAATAAGGAGATACTGGTGATGGCAGGTGATTTTATCATTAAGGCTGCCAAGAGGAAAGGGGTCAGGATTTTGCCTATGGATAGTGAACACAGCGCTATATTTCAATGTCTTAGAGCGGAAAAGGTAGAGAGTGTTCGGCGTCTTATACTGACAGCCTCAGGTGGGCCTTTTTATAAATATAAAAAAAATCAACTAGAAAAAGTAACTGTGGAACAAACTCTGTGTCATCCCGCTTGGCGAATGGGTAGGAAAGTCACAGTCGATTCGGCGACACTGATGAACAAGGGTTTGGAAGCGATTGAGGCCTGCCACCTTTTCGGGATCGACATAAATCGTATTGACGTTCTGATTCACCCACAGGCAACCGTGCATTCATTAGTTGAATTTGTGGATGGCTCAATCTTAGCTCAGCTGGGAATTACCGACATGCGCATTCCTATTCAATTTGCACTAACATATCCTAACCGCCTTCTAAGCAGAATGCAAGGATTGAAGTTAGAAAAAGTATCCCAACTTACCTTCCAGAAGCCAAACTTAAAGAACTTTGCCTGTCTAGGTTTAGCTTTCAGGGCTGGCAGGATAGGAGGAACGATGCCCGCTGTTTTAAACGCAGCTGACGAAGTCGCGGTATATGCCTTTTTGGAAGGGAAAATAAGATTCATTGATATTCCAAAAATCATCGGATTGGTGATGGCAGAACATAGAATAGATAAAAACCCAACCTTGGACAAGATTTTGAGAATAGACAAGTGGGCAAGAGATAAGACGAGAGAAAGAATATAATGTTCTTAACGATATTTTCAATACTATTCACATTTGGCCTGGTCATCCTTTTTCACGAGTTAGGTCATCTTGTCATTGCCAAGAGAATGGGAGTGAAGGTAGAGAAGTTTTCTTTAGGATTTGGACCTGAATGGTTTGGCCTCACCAAAGGAGGAACACGCTATGTAGTATCTTCAATTCCCGTTGGTGGCTATGTGAAGATGGCTGGAGAGCATCCTGGCGAAATCAGGAAAGGAACAGCCGACGAGTTTCTCTCTCAGAAGTGGTGGCGAAGAATACTTATTGTCGCCTCAGGACCAGCTATGAATTTTGTGCTGGCCATTGCCATTTTCTTTTTGATGGGATTTTTCGGTGGGATTATTACCCCCCACTATGAACTGACTGAAGTTGGCAGCGTGCTCCCAGATATGCCGGCGGAGAAAGCAGGTGTGGTAAAGGGGGACAGAATCATCTCAATAGATGGGAGAGAAGTCGATAATTGGAAAGAAATGGCAGAAATAATCCATTCTAAACCCGGTGAGGAAATTAGCATAGGGCTCTTACGAGCAAATGAGGAAATCCTCCTCAAAATCACGCCTCAATATGATGAAGCGAGACAGGTGGGCTTAATTGGAATCAGTCCAGCCTGGGAGATGAGAAAATATAATTTTGTGTCCTCTCTATTCGCAGGATTTCAACAAACATTTTTCCTGATAGTTGCGACAGTTAGATACCTCTGGTTGATGCTTTTGGGAGTGGTGAAGCCTGCTATCGTCGGTCCTATAGGGATTGCGCAAATGGTGGCTAAGGTGGCAAGGACGGGAGTCTATCAATTCTTCTGGTTAATTGCAGTAATAAATGCAGAGGTGGGTCTATTTAACCTTTTCCCAATCCCGCTTTTTGATGGTGGTCACGCTATGTTCTATTTCATCGAAGGGGTCACTGGCAGGCCCTTAGATGAAAACAAAATGAAGATTGCGCAAATCATAGGAGCAGCGATAATCGTTTTTCTTCTGGTTTTGATTACTTATCAAGACATATTACGGCTCGGGAAGTAGAATGAAAAGAAGAAAGACAAGGAAAATAAGAGTAGGAAGTATTTTCATTGGCGGAGATTGTCCGATTTCTGTCCAATCGATGACCAGTACAGATACACATGACATCAGAGGCACCGTTAATCAGATTAAACGGCTGGAGAAAATAGGATGCGAAATAGTTCGTTTGGCTGTTCCCGATATGGAAGCAGCAAGAGCCTTAAGCGAGATAAAAAGGAAAGTAAATATACCTTTAGTTGCTGACATCCACTTCGACTATCGCCTTGCAATTGAGGCCATCAATATGGGTGTAGATAAAATAAGGATAAATCCAGTAAACATCGGGAGCCGGGAGAAAGTCCGGGCTATAGTAGAGGTTGCAAGACGCGCAAAAATCCCTATAAGGATAGGGGTCAATGCGGGCTCCTTGAAAGCCCGTCCACCCATTAAGGTTTCCAGGACTAACCTTTATGGGGAAGGCGCGAGAGCCAAAGAGATGGTTGCTTTAGCACTTCAATATGTAAGGATGCTTGAGGAACAAGATTTCTACCAAACAGTAGTTTCCCTTAAGGCTTCAGATGTTCCCACTACCATTCAGGCTTACAGATTGATATCTAAAAAAACGGATTATCCTCTCCACTTAGGAATTACTGAAGCGGGAACAGAATTCTCAGGCAGCATAAAGTCGGCTCTGGGTATTGGAGCGCTACTATCTGAGGGTATTGGGGACACAATAAGGGTCTCCCTGACCGCCAGTCCAGAAGAAGAGGTCAGAGTTGGTTATGCGATTTTGAAAACGTTGGGGTTGAGAAGTTTTGGTCCAGAAGTCATCTCCTGCCCTACATGCAGTCGATGTCGAATTGACCTGATTAAGATTACGAATAACGTGGAGAGAAGGTTGGAATCTATTTTTCGACAAAAGAGCCCTATTTCCAGGACTAAACCTTCTAGCCAACCTCCGCTGAAGGTAGCCATAATGGGCTGCGTGGTTAACGGCCCGGGGGAGGCCAGGGAGGCTGATTTAGGAATAGCCGGTGGGAAAGGCGAAGGGCTCCTTTTCAGGCGAGGGAAAGTAATCAGGAAGATTAAGGAAAGAGAGATGGTAAATGTTCTCTTGCGGGAAATTGAAAAAGAATTGGAAAGGAGAGGGAGCCGTTATGGCTGGCAATAAGAGCGGAGATAGTTACCGCATAAGGCTTAAGGAATTGCCCGAAGAAAAGAAGCCTCGGGAAAAATTGATAAAATATGGTACGGATGTTATGAGAATTCCTGAACTGGTCTCAATCATCCTGAATACAGGATACCGGGGTGAAAATGTTCTGGAGTTGTCTCACAGAATAATCAAAGAATACGGTTCCCGAGCAATTGCTTCGGAAAAAAATGTTGGCCGATTGATGGAAACTCTGGGAATTCCATCAGTCAAAGCCTGCCAGATAATCGCCTGTTTTGAGTTAGGAAGGCGATTTTTTCAAGAAGAGCCAGGAAAGATGCCGACTATTAGAGGGCCCGAGGATGTTTATATTTATTTGGAAGATATGAGAAAGTTAAAGAAGGAGCAGTTTAGGGGGTTATATTTGAATGCCAGAAACAAAGTCATTCACGACGAAGTGATTTCTATAGGCACTTTAACCGCCAACCTGGTTCATCCCAGGGAAGTGTTTCAGCCAGCAATAGAATACCTTGCTTGTGGTCTGATTGTTGCCCATAACCATCCCTCGGGTGAGCCAGAACCTTCCGAAGACGATTTAGAAATTACAAGAAAACTCGTCGCGGTGGGGAAGACGATGGATATAGAGCTTTTAGACCACATTATTATTGGAAGCAGAAGATATGTAAGTTTCAAAGAGAAAGGAATGCTGTGAGATAATCATTGTAGGCACAAATTCAATTTGTGCCTAATCCGGAGGAATTATGCTTTTTTCAAAATACCTCTTACCCACATTAAAAGAGATCCCCAGGGAGGTAGAAACGCCTTCGCACCAACTTATGATTCGTTCAGGAATGATGAGACAATTGGCGAGTGGGATTTACGAATGGTTGCCTTTGGGCTTGAGAGTTCTCAAGAAAGTGGAAAACATCGTCCGGGACGAGATGAATTCAATCGGCGGGCAAGAAGTTTCCCTTCCGGCTATGCAGCCGAGAGAATTGTGGGAAGAGACTGGCAGGTGGGATTTTTACGGGAAGGAGTTGATAAGGCTGAAGGACAGAAATGGAAGGGACTTTTGTCTCGGCCCCACTCATGAGGAAGTGATTACCGACCTGGTGCGAAGGGAAATCAGGTCATATAAAGAATTGCCCTTATTACTCTATCAGTTCCAGACCAAGTTTCGGGATGAAATCAGACCGAGGTTTGGAGTAATCAGGGCCAGGGAATTCTATATGAAGGACGCCTATAGTTTTGACGCCAGCGAGGCCGATGCAGAAAAGAGTTACAATAAGGTATTTGAAGCCTACTCCAGAATCTGTCATAAATGTGGTTTGAATTTTAGGCCCGTTGAAGCAGAGACAGGTGCAATTGGCGGGGCTTTTTCTCACGAGTTTATGATCATTGCTGATTCTGGAGAGGAAATTATAGTCTCCTGTGAGTGCGGGTATGCTGCAAATTTAGAAAAGGCAGAATGTCCTCTCCCAGCCAAAGCAGTTTCCGGGACTGGAAAAGTCTTAAAGAAAGGTGTGCCAGGAGAATTGGAAGAAGTGGAAACGAAAGGAATGAAAACAGTTGAAGAAGTTGGAAGATTTCTAAAGGAAAAACCGGATAAGTTTATAAAGACACTTGTTTATAGGACTGACGGCGAGCCTGTAATTGTTCTCGTAAGGGGAGACCACGAGGTTAATGAGAGCAAATTGAAAGGCTTTCTTGGTGTGAATGAAATTTTCCTTGCGGATGAGAAAACAATTGAAGAGGTTACAGGTGCTCCTCTGGGGTTTGCCGGGCCGGTGGGGTTGAAGACGAAATGGAGGCTAATTGCCGACCATTCCGTGGTGGGAATTGTTAATGGCATAACTGGAGCAAACAGAAAGGACTACCATTTGAAAAATGTCAACATCAACCGAGATTACAGTGTAGATGAAGTCCTGGACCTGAGGAAAGTAAAGGAGGGCGATGTCTGTCCAAGATGCGGGAAAACTCTGGAATTCACCCGGGGCATTGAGGTCGGGCATACATTTAAACTGGGTACCAAGTATTCTAAGGCGTTAGGAGCCACTTTCCTTGATAAGGATGGTAAAGAGAAGTATTTTGTAATGGGCTGTTATGGTATAGGGGTCTCTCGAATTGTGGCCGCTGCCATTGAGCAAAGCCACGACCAGAGTGGCATTATCTGGCCAATATCTTTAGCGCCCTTTCAGGTTCTGATTCTGCCCATAAACTATGAAGATGAAAAGATGAGAGCTGTTTCCAACAAGATGTACGAAGAGCTGAAAGGTACGGGATACGAAGTCTTAATGGATGACCGCGATGAGAGAGCAGGAGTGAAATTCAAGGATGCAGACCTCGTAGGAATTCCAATTAGGATAACTGTAGGGAAAAAGTGTTTGGCCGAAAACAGGGTAGAAGTAAAAATTAGAAAAGAAGAGAAAGTAAGAGAAGTCGAACTTAGGGAAATTAGAAATTTGGTCCGGGAACTGATTACTTCTTTTTCAAGATAAAATATCAAGAATTGTCTTACATTAGACTCCAACGCAAGACTGAGCATCCAGCCTGAAATTTTTTTCTTGCATTATTGCTTAAAAAGTAGTATATTATTATAAAGTGGCTGACGAAAGGCCACTTTTTCTTTTTACTGACTTCAAATTTTTGCAACGCTAGGAGAAAGTATATGGAAGAAGAATTAATAGGGGTTTTTGAACAGATAGAAAGAGAGAAAGGCATTCCTAAAGAGGAACTTCTGGGAATGATTGAGGCAGCTTTGACTTCGGCCTTTCGCAAACATTCAGGCAAAAAACAGAAATTTGAAGCCCATGTGGACCCAGAAACTGGCGCGATTACTGCCTATGTGAAGAAAAAGGTTGTTAGTAAAGTAGAGAACCCCCATACTCAAATAGCTAAGAAGGAAGCATTGAGGCTTGACTCCGCAGTTAAGGTAGGTGACGAAATAAGAATCAAGGTTGAGACCAAAGAGTTCGGAAGAATTGCCGCCCAGACTGCAAAACAGGTAATCATTCAGCGCATTCGGGAAACGGAAAGGGATAACCTGTTCAAGGAGTTCAAAGAAAAGGAAGGTACTGTTATGAATGGGGTGGTTCAGAGGTTTGCCGGGAAGAATATTATCGTTGACTTAGGAAAGGCGGAGGCCATTCTCCCTGACTGGGAGCAGATACCCGGGCACAAGTACGAACTTTTCGAAAGGCTCAAAGTCTACATATTAAAGGTCGAGCAATCACCACGGGGCCCACAAATTATCATCTCAAGAACTCATCCAGGCCTGGTAAAGAGACTCTATGAATTAGAAGTGCCAGAAATAAAAGACCAGACTGCGGAGATAAAACAGATAGTCAGAGAGCCGGGATACCGTTGTAAGGTGGCTGTGGTTTCTCATAACGAAAAAGTAGACCCCGTAGGTGCCTGTGTAGGAGTGAAAGGCTCGAGAGTTCAAGCAATTATTAATGAATTGGATGGAGAAAGAATGGATTTGATTCCTTACAGTAGTGACCCTGCTACCTATATTGCTAATTCTCTTAGTCCAGCGAAGGTATTAAGCGTTACTCTGGAAAAAGATAAGAAAAATGCTCTCGTAGTTGTGGCTGATGACCAACTTTCGTTGACCATAGGGAAAGCAGGGCAGAATGTGCGTTTGGCTGCCCGGCTCACGGGCTGGCATATAGATATTAAGAGCGAATCACAGATGAAGGAGATGAAAGAAGCAAAAGAAGCCGCAGAAGCAAAAGAAGCAAAAGAGGCAAAAGAGGCAAAAGAGGCAAAAGTTTCCGACCTTACCGTACTTCCAGGAGTTGGGAAGGTTACGGCTCAACTTCTATCTCAACACGGATTCACAAATTTAGCAAAAATAGCCTCCTCTTCCACTTCTGAACTGGTTAAAATTCCCGGAATTGGAAAGAAATTAGCAGAGAAGATTTACCAGGCTGCCAGGAAAGAAAGTGAGAAACAATGAAGGTAAAAGAACTGGCTAAGAAACTCAATATTTCGTACAAGAAACTATTGACAAAGGCTTCGGAGTTGAAGATTGTAGTGCGAAGTCCTGAGGATTCCTTGACCCCTCAGGAGGTAAGAAAAGTCAAAATTGAGTTTGAAACCAGGAAACCTCTAGGCAAAGAGAAGGTAGCCATAAAGAAAAAGGTTTCGCGGAAAAAAGAAGAGACTACAGCAGTTAAGAAGAGAGCAGTGGGAATTAAGAAGAAGAAGGTTCCCACTCCAGCACGAAGGAAAGTCGCCAAAAGAGTTGTTTCTGAAGAAAAACCTGTCTCTGCTCCCCTTGTTCCTCCTGCCGTTAAGGTTAGAAAACCATTAGAAGAAGTAATCCCGGAGAAGCCTACGATATCTGCAGTTGAAAAGGTGAAGGAGGAGAAAAAAGTAGTCCCTGAGGCGAAAGAAAAAATCGAAGTAGAAAAAGAAATCCCTCCTGCTCCGGCTAGACTGATCAAGATTGATGAAACGATTACGGTTAGTGAACTCGCTAACAAGATGGGAGTAAAGGTTAATGAGCTTATCAAAAAGTTGATGGACCAGGGTATCTTGGCTACAATCAACCAAAGGGTGGACGTAGACACGGCTACCCTCGCCGCTGGAGAATTTGGTTTTGGGGTGGAGGTAGTTCCCCTATATGGGGAAGAACTCCTCGAAGAGGAAGAGGAAGACGAATCCCTACTCAAGCCCCGTCCGCCAATAGTGACCATAATGGGGCATGTGGACCATGGAAAGACATCGCTATTGGATGCCATACGGGAATCCAAGATTATTGCCAAGGAGTCGGGTGGAATAACTCAACATATCGGAGCGTACCATGTAACTCTGGACAAGGGAGATATTGTTTTTCTGGACACTCCCGGCCATGAAGCGTTTACAGCGATGCGAGCTCGGGGGGCCCAGGTTACTGATATGGTCGTCCTGGTTGTGGCTGCGGATGAAGGGGTTAAGCCCCAGACTGTGGAAGCTATAGACCACGCCCGGGCGGCCGGTGTGCCAATTCTGGTGGCAGTGAATAAGATAGATCTCCCAAATGCCAATGCGGAGAAAGTAAAGCAGGAACTGAGCCAATATAACCTGCTTCCCGAAGAATGGGGAGGCAAGACTATCTTTGTGGAGGTATCTGCTAGGGAAAAAATAGGTCTGGACAATCTCCTGGAAATGATCCTTTTGCAGGCAGAAATGTTGGAATTGAAAGCGAATCCCAATAGGAAAGCACGGGGAACGATTATCGAGGCGAGATTGGACAAGCAGCGCGGCCCAGTAGCTACCGTTCTGGTTCAATCCGGCACCTTAAATGTTGGCGATGCCTTTGTTTCTGGCCTATCGGCAGGCAAGGTTAGAGCCATGATTAGCGATAGAGGTAAGAAAATTAAGGGTAGCGGTCCTTCTATGCCTGCGGAGGTACTGGGATTTTTGAGTCTTCCCGAGGCCGGGGATAGGTTTTATGCTTTGGATAGTGACAGGGCAGCACGAGAGATTAGTGAGATTCGGCAAAGAATCAGACGGGAAGAGGTTCTGTCTCGGAGAAGGAGAATTACGTTACAGGACCTGCATGAACAGATCGCTTCGGGGAAACTTAAAGAACTGAAAATAATTGTCAAGGCTGACGTTCAAGGTTCGGTTGAGGCGCTCTGCGACTCCCTCCAAAAATTGAGCACTGAGGAAATAACCCTAAATATAGTACATAGGGGAGTCGGTGGAATCAATGAAAGCGATGTGATGCTGGCCGCTGCCTCCAATGCAATTATTATTGGTTTCAATGTTCGCCCTGAACCCAGCGCAGAAGCATTAGGAGAAAAAGAGGGAGTGGATATTCATATTTATAGGATTATTTATGAAGCGGTTGAGGAGACAAAGAAAGCGATGGAAGGGCTTCTGGAGCCTGAGTTTAAGGAAATCCCGATGGGCAGAGCCGAAGTAAAACGGATATTTAGAATTCCAAAAGTAGGCACTGTGGCGGGGTGTTTTGTAGCTAAGGGAAAACTCACGCGCCAGAGCAGAGTGCGTCTTTTGCGGGATAATGTCATAATTTATGAAGGGAGAATGGCTTCTCTTAAAAGGTTTAAAGATGACGTGAGGGAAGTGGAATCTGGTTTTGAATGCGGAGTGGGACTAGAAAATTTCAGTGACATAAAAGAAAACGACATTTTAGAAGCCTTCAATATAGAGAAAATCGCTCGAAAACTGTAGTTTTAGATTTCCCTTTAGCCGTAGATTCATTAGGAAAAGCAATGGTGTTTAGCTCAGGTTGGTTTACCATATATCTTTATGAAAGGCCGCGGTCCCTCAAGGAAAAGAGGAGAGTGGTTAATAGCCTTAAAGATCGGATAAGAGCCAAGTTCAATGTGTCGCTAGCAGAAGTGGATAATCAGGATTTATGGCACCGTTCCACTTTGGGATTTGCGCTTGTTTGTTCCGATAGGAAACAGGCACAAACAATAAGAGACAAGATAATTGAGTTTGTTCGGACAGCGAAGAAAGTGGAAATTATCGACCACGATTTTGTGGTAGAGAATTATAAAACCTCCGTTTCCCCTCGCGATATACCGCTCCCTTAATGGTTGAAGAAATGCCTCTTAAAAGACCTAAAAGAGTAGCCCATTTAATTCAAGAAGAAATTAATTCAATTCTTCGGAATCAGATAAAAGATCCCCAGTTAGGATTTGTTACAATAACCGGAGTTGAGGTTACAAATGATTTACAGCATGCTAAGGTTTACTTCACGGTTTATGGCTCAGAGCAGGAAAGAATATCTACGGAAAAATTTCTGAAAAGGATGACATCATTTGTGCGTTACTGCATCGGTCAGAGAATCAGGTTAAGGTATACGCCGGAAATTAGTTTTCAGTACGACCATACAATTGAAAGGGCTTCCCGGATTGATGAGTTGATTAACCAGATTCGTCAGGAAAAAAATTATGCAAAAGAACCTCAGGAGAGAAAAAAAGAAAATAATCAAGAAGATTCTACGGGTAATCCGTGAAAACCGTACATTTTTCATCTCTTCTCATACGAGGCCAGACGGTGACTCGATAGGCGCGCAGCTGGCCCTGGCGTCCTTCTTGAGACGGTTAGGAAAGGATGTCTATGTCGCAAATCGAGATCCTGTTCCAGGAGCATATGATTTCTTGCCCCACAGCGATGATATCCACATTAAAGAGAAAGTAGATAGGAATTTTAATGTGGCTTTTATTTTGGATTGCAGTGACCCCCAAAGAATAGGAGATATATTAGACCTCAATAATGGAGCGAGAATTGTAATTAATATAGATCATCATGAGGGCTGTGAACTATTCGGAGATTATAATTATGTAGAGCCCCAGGCATCGTCTGTTGCTGAAGAACTTTATGACCTATTTGAAGAGTCTCGTTTTGGAATCACGGAAGAGGAAGCTCTCGCTCTATATGTGGGCATCTTGACCGATACAGGGAGATTTCAAGAAGCCAACACTACGTCTCGATGCCATGAAATTGCTTCCGAGCTCATAAAGAGAGGAGTCAATCCCCAGGTTGTTGCTCGGAAGATTTATGAGGCAAAGAGTATGGGTGGCTTGAAATTGCTCTCATTGGCTTTGGGTAAATTGGAAATAACCTCTGATGGAAAGATTGCCCATATGTTGATTACCCAGGAGATGTATGAAAAGACGAATACCAAGGAAGACGAAATTGAGGGATTTGCCAACTTCGCCAGGGATTTGGAAGGCGTAGAAGTTGGGGTTCTTTTCAGGGAAACTGCCAGGTCAAATCAATTTAAAGTAAGTTTCCGCTCAAAGGGAAATTTGGATGTGAGCAAGATCGCAAGATTATTCGGCGGTGGAGGCCATAGAAATGCCTCTGGCTGTACAGTTGAAGGGAGTCAGGAAGAAGTTAGACAAAAAGTCCTGAGTGCCGTTTCCCAAGAGGTGGATAGTATTGGAACATCTGAAGGACGGCGTTCTCAATATTAATAAGCCAAAAGGCTTGACTTCTTCTAAAGTAGTTCAAGAAGTGAAGGCGCTCCTTTCAGCGAGCAAAGCTGGTCACGCCGGAACGTTGGACCCTCATGCAGAGGGGGTTATTCTTATTCTTCTGGGTGAAGCAACGAAAATTTCCGCCTACCTCGTAGGGCTGGAGAAGGAGTACGAAGCCACGATGGTTTTAGGAGCTAGCACCTCAACGCAGGATGGACAAGGAGAAATTGTGGAGAGGACTGAACGAGAAGTGGAACTAAAAGAGATAAATGAAGTTTTCCATAGGTTTTTGGGAATACGGGAACAGATTCCTCCCATGGTCTCAGCCAAAAGATACCAGGGGATAAGGTTATATCGGCTTTTTCGTCAGGGAAATGTAGTTGAGCGAGCTCCTCACAAGGTCGAAATTAAAGAATTGGAACTCTTATCTTACGACATGCCTAAGGTGAGGTTCCGGACTATCTGCTCTTCTGGCACATACGTGCGAACCCTATGCCATGACATAGGGCAGGCTTTGGCCTGTGGGGCTTATATGGCAGATTTGGTGCGAGTACGGATAGGTGATTTCAGATTACGCGATGCTTTATCGTGGAACAGAAAAGAGTTATTTTGGCAAAAAGTTCAATCTATTCCAGAAGTGTTGTCTGAATTCCCGCATATCTTGGTTACTCGCTGGATGGGTCGTCAAATTAGAATGGGAAGACAGATAGAGAATTCCCAGGTCGTAGATATTTCTTTAGATTCTTCAGAAATTGGTAATTCCGAAAGGACATTCACAGTTTTCGATGAAGATAAAAATTTGATAGCCCTGGCTAAGGCGGAAGTCTCATCCGGGGCGAAAGGGTTTAAGTTATTAAGAGTTTTTAAGCCAGGGATATAGAAAAAGGCGGTTTCTCGGGATATTGAGAAAATGGAAGTTATAGAAGGGCTGTCAAAATTACGAAAAAGGTTAGAAAATAGCATTATTGCTCTGGGAACATTTGATGGGGTTCACCGAGGCCATCAGGAAGTTATCAGGGTTACAAAAGAAATAGCGGAGAGAAACAGCATGACATCGGCGGTAGTAACTTTCGAGCCGATTCCAAAGGCGGTAATAGGAGGAAGGCGAGAGCAAATTGGCTCAATCACGAGTATCAAACAAAAAGAGAATATAATCAGGAATCTGGGCATTGATGTGATGCTCATCATTCGTTTCAATCGCAAACTTGCCCGGTTAGAACCGGAAGAATTTGTTAAAAGAGTAATTTGTAAAAGAATAGCGGCCAGAGGAGTGGTGGTGGGCCCCGGCTTCCGTTTTGGAAGGAATCGCTCGGGAAACGTGATGTTACTCAAGCGATTAGGAAAGAAGTACGGTTTTGAGGTGACCACCGCCGGGGAAGTCAGAGTTGACGATATGAAGGTGAGTTCCAGTAAGGTTCGCGAGCTTTTATGGCGGGGTAAAATAGAACAAGCAAATCGGCTCCTTGGAAGATACTATAGCATTAATGGGATAGTGAAAAGAGGAAGTGGCAGGGGGAAGGAATTGTCTTTTCCTACGGCAAATTTGGATATCTCGGGAAATGTCATTCTGTTCCGTGGAGTATATGTGGTTCTGGTTATTGTTAAAAAAAGGAAATACTGGGGAGTCGCTAACATAGGGCTGCGTCCTACATTCTCTCCTTCGCATCTTCTATCTTCCCCAGTGGGAAGATTTGCCCGGCCAGTGGTAGAAGTCCATATATTCAATTTTGCAGGAAATCTATATGGTCAGAAGATCGAACTCTTTCTTACAAAGAGGATAAGAGGAGAAATGAAATTTTCGAGTCATGAGAAACTGATTCAACAGATAGAGAAAGATATAGAATTTGCGAAAAAGTTGAGGTCTTTCTAGGGTTTGACAAAACCGGGACGATAATGGTATAATAAATTTAATGGCTAAGAAAAGTAAGAAGAATATCTTAATCATCGGCGGAGGAAGAAGAAGCATAGCAATTATTGAAACGTTACACGGAGACGAAGAGTTGGTAATTGTCGGGATTGTCGACCGGACGCTGAACTCCAGTGGAATGGAATTGGCTAAGAAGTTAGGAATTGCTACAGCAAAGGATTTTCAAGATTTGCTTAAAGCGAAGAAAGTAGATGCTATTCTTAACCTCAGCGACGACGCGGAAATAGAAACAAAACTTCAGGAGATAGGCCAATCTTCAAATATTGAGGTAATGAAGGGCCCTGTGGCAAGGCTCTTATGGGACCGCCTTAGAGAAAAGAAGGTGTTAGCCGACTTTGAGCGACTGAGTCAGATGTCAGACCCTTCTACAGGGCTGGAAGAGTTGTATATTCTAATTCTAAATTCCTGCATTAAAGGGACGAAGGCAGACGGAGGCTCTGTTTTCATCTTAGATGAGGAGCGTAAAGAATTGTCGCTAAAGACAGCCTGGGGGTTGGATGAAAGGGTGATTGGGCTAATTAAGAGAAAGATAAATGAGAAACTCGGGTTATGGAAAGAGCAAATATTTCCTGAGCCGATATTTACTAAGGGAGAACCTGAGACAATCTCCAGAAATCAGGAGCAGGTTTCTGAGATTGAAACAGGCATGTGCATGCCACTCATGGGAAGAGGAAAGAAGTTGATTGGACTTATAACGCTACATAATAAGACAGGGGACCACAATTTTTTGGATAGGAAGCTGTTTTCTATTTTCGCCAACTACTCAGCCCGGGCTATTGAAAACACGATACTTTATAAGTCCAAAGAACACCTTTCCATAACGGATGGTCTTACAGGATTATACAATCATAGACATTTTCAGGAACAATTGGAAGTAGAGGTAAAGCGTGCTCAGCGATATGACCTGAACCTTTCATTAATTATGATTGACCTTGACCATTTCAAGGAGTTTAACGATACTTACGGACACTTGGAGGGAGATACTTTGCTGAGAAAAATAGCACAGATTCTGAAGAGTTGTCTGAGAGAGACGGACTTCGTAGCCAGGTACGGAGGTGAAGAATTTGGTGTGATTCTTCCTGAGACCAATAAAGAAGGGGCCTCAATTGCTAGCGAAAGGGTAAGGAGGTCCATAAGCGAGCACACTTTTGGAGAAGTTGGAGCGAAGATGACCGTAAGTCTAGGAGTGGCTTCCTATCCTGATGATGCTTGTTTTAGGGCCGACTTAATCAAAAAGGCAGATGAGGCTCTTTACCGAGCAAAAAGAGAGGGTCGCAACCGGACTTGTAGGGCTTAATTTTAGAGAAGCGGTCAATAGTTAGGAGGTAGAAAGTGACTTTAACGGGCGATAAGAAGAAAGACATTGTGGAAAAATTTCAAATACACGGGAGAGATACGGGTTCTACGGCAGTCCAAATTGCCTTAATGACAGAGAGAATCAATAACCTAACAGAACACTTTAAGACTCACAAGAGAGACCACCATTCTCGGCAGGGTCTTTTGAAGCTTGTAGGGAAGAGAAGGAAATTATTGAACTACCTAAAAGCCCATGATGTGAAGAAGTATCAAGAAATTATTAACAGATTAAGTTTAAGAAAGTAACTTCTCTCAAATAAAAGGATTGACTATGACTGGAAAAGTAGAACTGGAAATTGCGGGCCGATTATTGACTATTGAGACAGGAGAACTGGCAAAGCAGGCTAGTGGATCGGCAGTGGTCAGATACGGAGAAACTGTCGTTTTAGCCACTGCTACGATTGCTCCTCAGCCAAGAGAAAAAGAAGGAGAAGACTTCTTCCCCCTTACGGTAGATTACAGGGAAAGAACTTACGCTGCTGGTAAAATACCAGGGGGATTTTTCAAAAGGGAAGGAAGGCCTCGCGAGCAGGAGGTGGTTACCTCCAGACTCGTCGATAGGTCTTTAAGACCTTTTTTTGACAAGAAGTCGCTAAACGAAGTTCAGGTGATGATTACAGTCCTGTCCTCCGACCAGGAGAACGACGCTGATGTTCCCTCAATAATTGGCGGTAGTTGCGCGGCTGGTCTTTCGTCTTTATCTTTTGGTGGTCCTATTGGTGCAGTGAGAGTGGGTAAAGTCGGGGACAACTTGATCATTAATCCCACTTTCGCTCAATTAGAAGAGAGTTGTCTGGATGTCGTAGTTGCCGGCACCAAAAAGACAGTGACCATGTTGGAGGGAGCCGGAAAGGAAGTGCCAGAAGAAGTTCTTCTGGAGGCGATCAAGATTGGTCATAAGGCTGTAGTGGAAATAGTGGAGTTACAGGAAAAGTTAATAAGCCAATTTGGAAAGCCCAAAATTGAACTTCCTGGAAGAGAGGAATCATTCACCAACCAGGAATTGGAGAGGGAGTTTTATCGTCTTCTACCCTATGCGGAGAAGAGGATAATCCCTTCGAACTTAGAACTCGCAATTCGTGTTATTGAGTTCTGCCTTAGAAAAGTAGAAGAAACGCTTGTAGTTAGGGACAAGCTCACAAGAGAGAGGAGGCTAGAAGAAATCATCTCGGAGACGATTAGCAATTTTTCTAAAGACTATCCCGGAGAAGATAAAAGCATCAGAGATACTATTAATCAGGTACAGCGGAATTTTTTGCGACGATTAATCCTTGAGGAGAATAGAAGAGTAGATGGACGGAAGGTAGACGAAGTTCGCCCGATTACTTGTGCAGTGGGCGTCCTGCCACGAACCCATGGTTCCGGGTTATTCACGCGCGGACAAACTCAGGCTCTGGTAACCACTACGCTCGGCACTTCTCACGATATGCAAGTCATGGATGAATTGGAAAGGGAGTATAAGAAGAGATTTATGCTTCACTATAATTTTCCGCCTTTTAGCACCGGGGAGGTAAGGCCTGACCGGGGTCCCGGTCGGCGTGAAATTGGACATGGTGCACTGGCTGAGCGAGCTTTGTATCCAGTCTTACCTTCAGTCGAAGAGTTCCCCTATACCATAAGAATCGTATCGGATATCTTGGAATCTAACGGTTCTTCTTCTATGGCTTCTGTTTGCGGTGGAACTCTCTCGTTGATGGACGCTGGCGTACCCATTACTACGCCAGTAGCTGGGGTAGCAGTGGGTCTGGTCAAGGAAGGAGAACGGACTGTCATTTTGACGGATTTAATAGGCATGGAAGATTCCTTTGGCGATATGGATTTCAAAATTGCAGGTTCGAGAAAAGGGATTACGGCGGTTCAGCTAGACGTTAAGACAGAGGAGATTACGCCAGAAATTATAGATAAGGCTTTAGAGCAATCGAGAAAAGCTCGCTCGTTTATTCTGGATAAGATGGAGGAAAAGATAAAGTCTCCTCGTAAAGAGATTTCGCTATTAGCACCTAAAATTCTGGTGGTAGAAATCCATCCTGACAAAATCAGAGAAGTAATTGGTCCGGGAGGGAAGACTGTTAACAAGATTCAGGATGAGACAGGGGCCAAACTGGATATAGGACATGATGGAGTTATCACTATTACCGCGGATACTCAAGAAGCTGCCAATGCGGCCAAGGAAATGGTAGAGTATCTAACTGCTGATGTCGAAGTTGGAAAAATATATAAGGGTAGAGTAACGCACATCAAAGACTTCGGCGCCTTCGTTGAAATTCTTCCGGGAAAGGAAGGACTTGTACATATTTCTCAGTTAGCCGACAGGCGCATCAACAAGGTAAGCGATGTGGTAAGAGAAGGGGAGGAAATCTTAGTAAAATGTATTGAAATTGACAATGAGGGAAGGATAAACCTCAGCCACAAAGCTGTTTTGAGAGAGAAAGAGTTTCTGGAAGGGAAACGGAGAAAAGCGCGAAATGAATAAGCGCAAGCCCAAGAAAAAAAGTCGCAGTTCCAATGACCTTTCCAATCTTTTACGAATTTACAATTTTATGGTCCACCAGGACCTTGGCGAATTGGACTGGGAAGAAAAGGAATTTAAGATTTTTATAAGACGGCAATTTGGTTCCGGTGCTTCTTTCAGGCGTCATGGTAAAGAATCGAGAAATAGGGTACTGGAAAGAGAAGTCCCGGCACTTGCGGACCGGATGGAAGAAAACACGGTAACCATAAACTCGCCAATTGTTGGGGTCTTTTATACGTCTTTATCGCCCGGGGCCTCCCCCTTTGTTGCGGAGGGGGATATAATTTCGCCGGGTGAAACAGTTTGCATTATTGAAGCAATGAAGCTTATGAACGAAATCCAGGCAGAAACAAAGTGCAAAATAATTAAAGTTCTGGCTTCCAATGCTCAGAGCGTTCAGGTGAACGACCCATTATTTTTGGTAGCGCCGATTGAAGATTAATTAGTGTTTTTCATATGGTGCGATTGTACCAAAATTTTTTCTAAATATGGTTTGCTCTGTTAGAAACTAGTGTATAGACTTCCCATGGAAGAACTTCTCTCAAGGGGAAAGGTAAGCTGCGATGAGCGAAGAGGTTGGGCTACTTGCGGGAAAAATCTGGAATTTTTTGAATGCCCATGGCGAGGTTTCCGTTTTGGTATTGAAGACCAAAATGGGAGTGCCAAACAGCCTGCTCTACTTGGCATTGGGATGGTTGTTGAGAGAGGAAAAAATATATATCAAAAAGGAAATGAAGGATTACCTGATAGGGCTCCATTAACCTCCTCTATTTTCTACTATGTGCTTTCCCTCAATCGCCCCGTCTTCTGAAATGACGATAACGGGTAACGCGCTCATTCCCGCCTGAAAGGATGAAAACAAGTATGGCGAATTCCATTCTCCTCGGATTAGTTCAGGGCCTAACAGAATTCTTGCCCATCTCTAGCAGTGCTCACCTGATATATCTCCAAAAATACTTCCCCATTAATGAACCGCAAATCTCATTCACTATATTTTTACACTTCGCAACGCTCATAGCAATTCTCCTTTTCTTCCGAAGAGATGTATGGGAGATATTGAAAGGTTTTTCAGACATGATGAAGGGGAAGACCAATCTTTCCACACGCATCATTTTTCTTCTTTTTGTTGGATCCTTGCCTGCGGGTATTCTGGGAACCTATCTGAAAAATAGAATAGAATATCTTTTTTCCAATATTGAATTGGTCAGTTTCTTTCTCGTATTGACCGGGATACTTCTATATTTTGGTGACCGAATAAAAGGTGCTAATAAGGGTATTCTGGAAACAGGGATATTTGATGTTTTGGTAATCGGCATAGCCCAGGCTTGCGCAATTCTGCCGGGTATTTCCCGTTCAGGTGCCACCATCGTTTTTGGGCTATTTTGCGGACTCGAGCGGAAATGGGCGGTAAAATACTCCTTTTTCCTTGCTGTGCCAGCAATTCTGGGCGCCACCATTCTGGACGCCCCGGGCACATTATTCACGGTGAACCCGGCCAGACTGGCATTCTATTTAGCAGCGGCAGCTACAGCCTTCTTTTCTGGATATTGGTCATTAAGAGTAGTGGTAAGGTTTGTACAGAAAAGTAGACTCCGCTATTTTGCTTATTATTGTATGGTGTTAGGTTTGACAATCATATTTTTTCAGGTATTTTAGAAAAAATCTGTTATGTAACTTTGATTGTAAATGGTTCTTTGTAGTGTAGCCCTTTATGGGCGTGCCGATAGATCGGGACGGGGACAAGCCCCTACACTACCAAAGACATTGGGGTAGTGTAGCCCTTTATGGGCGTAATTCTTACGGGCATAAAGCCCTACACTACAAAATATTTCATTAGTGTTCGTTTTCTTTCTTGTTCCCGATGTTCGGTTTCTAAGTTACACATCATATTTTAGAAAAAATCTTGACTTTCCCTCTAAAATCAAGTAGACTTTTTTGAGGAAAGAGGCTATTAAGTGAAAATAATAAGTAAAACAAAAGAGGAAAAGCGCGGCATCGCTGGCATTACCATCCTTACGCTGTCACTGATCACACTTTTGAGTCTGGTTTCGTATGAAATGGGCCGTGGTTTCGTGGGTGCCTTCGGGACATATTTGGCTCGTTCTTTAATTCTATCATTCGGATGGGGTTCCTATTTACTTCCCATATCTATTGGATACTGGGGGTGGAAAACGCTTAAGAAGGGGAAGACAAGGGGTCTCGGGGTTAAAGCGGCCGGTCTGGTTCTTCTATTATCCGGTTTTTGCAGTTTTTTAAACCTACTTGCAAGGCAAGCGAGATTGGGCGGAGTGGCGGGCGACTTCGTTTCCGACTCTATCCTAGTTCCTGCTTTTGGCAATATCGGGGCCTATCTTATCATATTGGCGTCATTCATTGTATCTATACAATTAGTAACTGAAAAATCTGTTATTCAATTGCTGGAAACTTTGCTAAAGGGTATTTGGTCAATTCGTGTTAGATATCCGAAGAGAGAACGTTTCCCTACAGCGGAAGAAGTGAGACCTGAATACGATAAAGAAGTCTCCCTTCGGGAGAAAGTCCAGCAACCTTCTTCGGTTTCACCTCCTACCGGAGTCGCTTACCAACTTCCTCCCATAGAACTCCTCGATGACCCGCCCAGAACAGACCTCAGTCAGAGGGAGGAAGAGTTGAAAAACAACTCCGACTTATTGGAAAAGACCCTTAAGAATTTTGGCATCTCGGCAAAAGTATCTCAAATTCATCCAGGACCTGTAATCACGCGCTATGAACTGGAACTGGCCCCAGGAATAAAGGTGAGCAGTGTGATGAATCTATCCAATGACTTGGCTTTGACATTACGGGCACAAAGCATAAGAATACTGGCTCCAATTCCTGGAAAGGCCGCTATTGGGATAGAGATTCCAAATCAAAGTATGGCACTGGTATATCTAAAGGAACTCTTGCAATCTCCCGAGTTTAAGAAAGCTTCCTCCGTCCTTTCGGTTGCTTTAGGTAAGACGGTAGCCGGAAAGACATACATTGCTGATTTGAGCCGGATGCCGCATCTCCTGGTTGCCGGAGCCACAGGTTCGGGCAAGACCGTATTAATCAACACAATGATATTGAGCATCCTGTTTAAGGCCCGGCCCTGGGATGTAAAATTTATCTTGATTGATCCAAAGATGGTAGAATTGCCGGTATATAATGGCGTTCCTCATCTGAAAAGCCCTGTAGTTACAGATGTGAAATATGCTGTAGCGGCATTAAAATCTATTGTTGGCGAAATGGAATATCGCTATCGAAAATTTGCCTCCACAGGGACGCGCGACATATACGAATATAACCAGAGAGCCGAGGAGGAAGCACAAAAGATTCCTTTCGTGGTTATTATTATTGATGAACTTGCTGACTTAATGGCTACGGCTTCCGTCCAAATTGAGCAAGTGATAATCCGACTGGCTCAGATGTCCAGGGCAGTGGGAATCCATCTCGTGTTGGCCACACAAAGACCTTCTGTAAATGTGATCACTGGCATTATTAAGGCGAATCTCCCGGCTCGTATCGCCTTTGAGGTAATTTCCAAGGTCGATTCCCGAACTATTTTAGACATGAACGGTGCGGAAAACCTATTAGGGCGTGGGGATATGCTCTTTCTCGCGCCGGGCGAGGCAAAACCAATACGCCTGCAAGGAGCGTTTGTAACTCAGGGGGAAATAAAGAAAGTTGTGGACTTTATCAAGAAGCAAGGAGAGGTCGTCTATTCTGAAGAGCCATTCCGTTTACCAGAGATTTTGGAAGAGAGAGAAGGAGATGACCGGGAGATTAGGAGGCTATTGAAGCAGGCTCTGAAATTGACGCTTGAAAGGAAACAGGCTTCTAGTTCGCTATTCAAGGGAGCCTTGCATATTAGCGATGGAAAAGCAACGAATCTTATTAGCTTAATGGAAACCAAGGGCCTCATTGGACCCCAGCAAGGTTCTAAGCCCCGCCAGATATTTTTGGATAAAATAGAGGACTACTGGCGGAGGATAGAAAAGGATGAAGATGATAATTAGTGTGGTCCCGATTTTTCTTTACTTGAATTTTCTAATTTCCACCCAGGGCTTTTCTCAAGAGGACATAATGTCCCATGTTCTGGATAGATTGGAGAAGGAGATAAATACGATAAAGACAGCAAGTTTTGATTTTGAACAGAAAATCTTTATAAAATCTACTCTTGAGGAGAAACTGGTTAAAGGCTCGATAAAATTCAAATCTCCCGATAAACTGTACGCTGAGTATATTCTTCCTTATCCACAAATTATTGTATGTAATGGCAAAAAAATCTGGTTCTATTTGCCCGAGTATAATCAAGTTTCCATGCAATCGGCTGGGAGACTGGAGGAATTGATGGGACCGGATTTGGGTGTTTTCTTTTGGGCAACTGGAATTAGAGATAGGGAAGATTATAAGAAAGAATTACTGGAGGAAAAGAACGAAGACTTCAGGATTAAATTGATTCCTGAAACAGAAGATGGTGTAGAGGTAATTCTGGTGGTTTCCAAAAAATATTGGTTGCCAGTGGAAATAGAAGTCAGTGATAATTTTACAGTGGTTTCCACTCATCTGGCGAACATTGAAAAAAATCCTAAAGTAACTAATGAGATTTTTGAATTCAGGATGCCGTCCGAAGCACAGATATTTGAATCTCCTTAGTTAAATATACTGAACTGGCCTTAGAACGAAACCTTGGTCTAAATGGGTAAGAATAGAAATGGCTAGTAGAATCGGCAATCAACTTCAGGAAACTCGCAGGAGAAAAGAGATTAGTCTAAGTGTAGTTTCTGAAGAGACGAAAATAGGAAAGAAGTACCTCGAAGCCCTGGAAAGAGAAGAATACGATGTTTTTCCAGCAAAGGTTTATGCTGTTTCATTTCTCAGGAGTTATGCTCGGTATTTAGGCTTGGATGCCGAATCGCTTGTCGAGATTTATCAGAAAGAGCATTCAGGACGGAGAGAAAGAATGGAGATTAATCCTAAATTGCCTATTATGCCAACTCAGCATTCAGGCGAGAATTTTTTGTCAAGAGAAGGGATTGCTACATTCCGATCTAAGAGGAGGGGCCTTTTCGTATTTTTTTTGACTATTGTAGTGGTTGTGGGGACCGGCCTTAGAGCGATTTTTTGGCTCCAATCGGCTTCTCACGAACTCTCTCAACAAAGGCTCTCAAAGATAAATGCACGTGGTATTGTTCCGAAAAATATTTCTCTGGTGCTGGAAGCGAAGGATGAAACCTGGCTACGAGTGGTTGGAGATAATGAGGTCTCGTTTGAAGGAACGGTTTTCCCTGGTGAAAAGAGAAGATGGATAGCAAAAAATGAGATGAAAGTTCGTATTGGAAATATAAATGGCGTCAAACTCTATGTAAACGGGAAAAAAGTTGATGGTATTTCTGGAAGTGTACGGGGAATTAATGATTTGACTTTCACCATGTTAGAGGGTAAAGGTTTGGTTGAGATGGAACAGAAGAGAGTGCCGAGAATGGAAAGTGTGGGACCATCAGAAGGGGAATTACAAAAAGAGGAAAGATAGATGAACTTAGCCAACAAACTTACTATTGGGAGAATTATTTCAATTCCTTTTTTTATGCTTTTTATGTTCATGAGCCATATCTACACGCGATTAGGAGCCCTCGTAATTTTCATTCTGGCTGCGCTCAGTGATATATATGACGGCATGATTGCTCGCCACCGAAAGGAAGTGACCAATTTCGGAAAGTTTTTGGATCCCCTTGCTGATAAATTGATAGTTTCTGCCGCGCTCATTTCCTTCGTTCAGTTAAGGGAGCTTTCAATTCCTGCCTGGATGGTCATACTTGTGATTAGTCGCGAATTCATAATAACAGGATTGCGGAGCGTGGCAGCATCGAGGGGGACAATAATTCAGGCTTCTCTTTCTGGGAAATTCAAGACGACCTCACAAATGGTAGTAATTAGCACTATCCTGATAATCCTGATTGTCAATGCTGCCTTGAAAAATTATTGGCACACCAGCCCTATTGAATTGCAAACTTTCCTGGGTTGGAGAAGGATTCTTGGCTATGTTTTAGGAGAAGCGCCTTACTGGATGATGCTTGTAGTTACCATTTTAACTGTGATTTCCGGATTGAATTACATCTTTAAAAATAAATATATACTTTTTGAGGAAATAAGAAACAAGGGCACGGCGTGAAAGCGGAAAGTGCTTGTAAATCCAGATAAACTTGATGGTAGTTAAAAGATGTATTGGCGTTTAGCGAGTAAAGCATAGATTTTTCATATACTCAGTTGTTAGAGGAGACAGATGGGGTGGATTATTAGATTCTTGGCCACAGGATTTTTTGTTGGCTACTCACCCTTTGCTCCGGGAACAATGGGAACGCTATTAGGATTTCTTCTTTACGCTGTCTTGCCTACAAGCGTCACATTCTACTGGATACTCATTTTATGCCTGACTATCGGCGGAATAATGATTTCTCACCGAGCAGAAAAAATCATTGGCCAGGTTGATTCCTCAAGAATAGTTATTGATGAGATATGTGGATACTTCATTGTGATGGCTTTTCTGCCAAAAGCGCTTGGCTTGATGATTTTAGGCTTTATTATCTATCGTTTTCTGGATGTAGTCAAGATATATCCAATGAAGAAGTTTGAAATGCTTCCCGGTGGTTTGGGAATAATGCTCGACGATATCTACGGGGGCATAATAACTAATCTTGTCTTGCACATAGTTCGGAGGCTTTAGAAGCCAGATATTACCTTACAACTATTTGCCCGTTCTTCAAATAAGAGGGTGAAGGAAATCTTTTGGGAGGCGATTAGTGAGGAAAAAGAGAGGTGATTTTTGCTCGATTGAAAATAAGAAAGGAGGGAAATCATGGCGAAAGATGAAAAAACGAAGGCTCTGGAGATGGCCTTATCGCAGATTGAGAAACAGTTTGGCAAGGGAACGATAATGAAACTGGGTGCTGAAGCCTATAAGGGGGAGGTAGATGTAATCCCCACCGGCGCTCTATCACTGGATATAGCATTGGGAGTGGGAGGAGTCCCCAGGGGAAGGGTAGTGGAGATCTTCGGTCCGGAAGGGGGAGGAAAGACCACTCTTTCTCTCCAGATAGTTGCCAACGCTCAAAGACTGGGAGGAACAGCTGCCTTCATAGATGCTGAGCACGCGATGGACCCGACTTATGCGAAGAAGTTGGGGGTTGACATTGAAAACCTCCTCGTTTCTCAGCCGGATAACGGGGAACAGGCTCTGGAGATTACCGAAGCTCTGGTTCGCAGTGGAGCAGTGGATATAATTGTGATAGACAGCGTAGCTGCTCTTGTGCCCAGGGCAGAAATTGAAGGCGAAATGGGCGAGGCCCAGGTCGGACTCCAGGCCAGGCTGATGTCCCAGGCTCTCAGGAAACTGACTGCCTCTATATCTAAATCCAAAACCTGCGTAGTCTTTATTAATCAAATGAGAGAAAGAATCGGGATTATGTTTGGCAATCCGGAGACCACTCCGGGAGGAAGGGCATTAAAGTTCTATTCTTCCGTTAGACTGGACATCCGTCGCATCGGCTCTATTAAGGTTGGAGATGTGGATGTAGGTAACCGCGTAAGAGTCAAGGTAGCGAAGAATAAAGTGTCTCCACCTTTCCGGCAGGCAGAGTTTGATATGTTATACGATGAGGGTATTTCAAGAGAAGGTTGCATTTTGGACGTTGGGCTGGAAAAGGGTCTGATTGAAAAGACCGGAACCTGGTTTTCTTATAAAGGAAACAGAATAGGTCAGGGGAGAGAAAACGCCAGGGTCTATATGAAAGAAAATCCGGAAGTCACCAGGGAGATTGAAAAGACACTAAGGGAAAAGCTACTTGGGCCGAAAAAAGAAGCTTAACGGATTATGGTAAATACATTCACAGTTGGCCTTATGGAGACTAACTGTTATATTCTCTACGACCCTGATAAAAGAGAGGGACTGATAATTGACCCTGGTGCAGAGGGCTCACGCTTAATTAGATTCATCAAAGAAAAGAAACTCTCCATTCGCTACATCATCAATACTCACGGACATCCAGACCACATAGGAGCCAATCGCGAGATAAAAAACGAAACCAACGCTCCCATTCTCATTCATCGATATGACGCTCCAATGCTCAGAAAAGGCCAGAGCGTCTTTTCTCTCATCCTGCCTTCAGAATATTCTTCACCTCCTGCAGACACGCTTATAGAAGACGGTGACTTAATCGAGTGTGCCGATACGAAATTGAAGGTTCTCCATACCCCTGGGCATACACCCGGAGGGATCTCTCTTTTGACTGAGGACTCGATCTTTACTGGTGATACGCTCTTTTCGGGCTCAATAGGCCGCTTCGACTTGCCGGGTGGGTCTGAGAGGATACTTTTGAATTCCATAAAAAAGATTTTGTCCCTGGATGAAAATTTGACTGTCTATCCCGGTCATGGCCCATCAACTACTATTGGACACGAGTTACATACTAATCCCTTTGTAATATGAAAAATTCTCAACTTTTGCACGAATTTATCAACTACATAGATGTAGAGAAAGGTCTGTCAAAAAACACAAAGCTGGCTTACCAGAGAGACCTATCCATCTATCTCGCACATTTAGAAGAAAACCAAAAGATTGCCACGAGAACCTCCCATAGCGACATCGTTGAGTTTTTGCTAGTTAAAAGGAGATATCTGGGGCCTTCCTCGTTAGCCCGAATGATAACTTCCATCAAGATGTTCCATCGTTTCTTAGTGTCGGATAACTATTGTGAGATGGACCCAACTCAAAATTTGGAGTCTCCCCGCCTCGCAAAGACGCTGCCCAAATTCTTGACATTTGCTGAAGTGGAAACATTGCTCAATGCACCCGACCTCGGTACCGCTTCAGGAATAAGAGATAAAGCAATGATGGAACTTCTCTATGCCACAGGAATGAGGGTCTCAGAAATCGTCAATCTTAAAGTGGACGACATCAACCTTCAATTGGGCTATTTGCGTTGTATTGGCAAACGGGACAAAGAACGGATCATCCCTATTGGTTCCAAGGCAATTAAGTTCATAAATCTATATTTGGGAAAAGTTAGGTCTTATCATAAGGGCTTCTCTAAATTTTCTCCCTTCCAGGCGAAGGTTCTCTTCTTAAACCCTTCGGGCCAAAAATTTTCAAGAGTAGGATTCTGGAAGATAATTAAGAAATACGCTACTCTTTCCGGAATAACAAAAGAGATAACACCACATACATTAAGGCACTCTTTTGCCACTCATCTTCTGGAAAGAGGCGCGGACCTGCGTTCAATTCAAGAAATGTTGGGACATGAAAGTATCTCTTCCACCCAGATATATACCCACCTAACCCGCGAGCGTTTAAAAGACCTTCACAGAAGGTACCACCCTCGGGGCTAAAAAGGACACATAACAATTGAATCAATAAGGCGCGGCTTCCTTCTGTCATCACGCTATTTTTGTATCAATTTGCATAATTTTTGTCTTTCTTTTTATCTTTTAAGATAAGGGTTTTAATTGACAAATTTTGGTTCTTTTGCTATTCTATTTTTGTAGACGATACTACGAAGTAGTTGTTCTTTGCCTATTTATCGACGGAGGATGAGAGATGAAGATAGGTATAGTAGGAGTTCCCCCACAGGAAATCTTAGATAGATATAAGGGGAACGAATTTATAGACCTGGACACTCTTTTTGACTTTACCGATAAGACCAAGGCTGAAAAATACCTGCCAAAGATATATTGCGCTACTATCAAAAGCATCATAGCCAATGCACTGACACTAAAACTGGACTTGATTATATTCGATAATGGTTATAGCAAATGCGACAATGGCAGGTTCGTTAGCGAAATTCTAAGGAGAGAATTTGATATTCCTATGATTACGACCCAGAATAATGCCACTCGAAAACAACCTCAGATAATATGTGAAAGTGACCTCGAATTGAGGAAGAAGTTCGATTTGATAGTAGATAGTGTAGTTAAGGATGTTGACAAGTCAAGGTTGAAATATGTAGAGCCTGAGTATGGTTTCTGGGGAGTACCTCCTAACGATTTTAGCATTCTTGACCTTTTTCCTAAAGAAACTCATGTTTTTGGCTGGGCGAGGTGTATGGAAGCAAAAGTTCCGGCAGATCTTGAACTGGAGATGACGGTAAAGGAGGACCTACCTACAGTATTCTATGCCCAGGCCTTCTGTAGCAAGAACTCCTTAGCGAAATATCTGGCGAAAAAGCACAACGGGCTTTATGTTGAAGTTGACGATGTTCTCGATAATTCCGTGAAAAGTAAGATTGAAGCCTATCTCTACTTGAATAGAAAAAAAGAAAAAGGGACAAGGGCAATTTTATAAGAGAATATGCTATTGGGAGATGTAGGAACAAGTTATACCAAAATATTAGATACAGATAGAGGAGAACATAGAGTCATTAAGACCCTTGAACTCCTTAAGAGTGACATACGATTCCATATTGCTTGCGGGCACAATGCGAGATTGCGGGCAGATAGGGTAGTTAATGAATTGATTGCTCTTGAGGAAGGTAGTAGGAGGTTGATAGGGGAAGGTAGTTTTCTCGTGGTTGATGTGGGGAGTAGAGACATCAAATATGTGAAATTGAGAGACGGCAAATATGAGGAGATGGACTGGAACGCTCTCTGTGGAGCAACTTTGGGATTCTCCATTGAACTTCTGGAGAGACATTTTGATGTAAACACATCAACATTGGAAAAAGCAGGCCAGTCTCTGGGAGTGACTTGTGGAGTCTTAGGCATGGCTAAAGTTTTTGACAGGATTTCAGAAGGCTGTGAAATAAGTAATGTTTTGGCCGGTTTTGTCAAAGGGATAGCGGATAATGTCTATAGATTCATAGGTGAGCCGGAATTCTTCTATCTTAGTGGAGGATTGTGTAATAATGGTCTCTTCATCAAGAGTTTCGACTGTAAAGTCAAACCCTTGGGAAGATTTGTTCCTTTAGAGGGATTGAGAAAGTTTGAGGATACTGGAGCTAAGTAGCATGCGTCTTGGATTCCACATCTGGATTGGTGAAGGATTTTCAAAGGTTCCCGAATTAGCAAAAGAGAGAAGAGCCAGAACAATTCAATTCTTTTCCCATAACCCGAGGGCATGGCAAATCTTTCCACTTCCAAGAGATGAGATTAAGAAGTTTAGAGAAGGCGTAAAAGCACTGGACATCAAACCCATATTTCTTCATATGCCCTATCTTTCCAATCTGTGCTCTTCAAATGAGTATTTTTATCTCAAATCAATTGAAACATTGACCTTAGAGGTGGAGAGAGCAGAGGCGCTTGGAGCCCAGTTTCTGATTACCCATATGGGAAGCTCAGGGGAAGCGGGTGAGGATGAGTCAATAGAGAGAATGTTTGAGGCATTAAATTACACTTTGGATAAAGTCCAAAACGGTGTAACTATACTTGTTGAGAATACCGCAGGCCAGGGCAGGCAGATTGGATACAGGTTTTCCCAGATCAAGGCTATTATTGACGAAATAGAAAGCGAAGAAAGAATTGGGGTCTGCCTGGATACAGCGCACGCTTTTGAATCGGGATACGACCTTTCAAAGCCCGAAGGCCTGGAGAGGACCCTGGGAGAATTTGAACGACTTATCGGACTGGACAAATTGAGACTTCTTCATCTTAATGATTCTAAGACGCCCCTCGGCTCCCGGGTGGATAGGCACTGGCATATCGGCGAGGGGTACATAGGGATTGAAGGGTTCAGGAACATTGTGAACCATCCAAGGCTATACCGACTACCGGGTATTATGGAGACACCTCGAAAAAATGATGAAGACGACATTAGAAATATGTTGAAAATGGAAAGTCTTATGTCTTCTCACCCCAGCCTCCTATCCTCTGGTGAGAGGAAGAAAGTGTGAGGGACTTAGTAGTTTCTTACCCGAATTCTCTCCCATTTGAGGAAAAGAGGAAAGGGTGAAGAGGGATTGCCATAAAGGGGGATTAAGATGGCTAAAAAGGGAAAGATTGCCATTATTCCAATTAAGGGAATGGTTGTTTCTGAGGAAGCTCCTGCGTCAGTTTTTCCACTATTGGCTATGACCAGAGTAGTATCCTCAGCCGAAGTGATTCCCTTAATTGAAAGTGTAAAGAAGAATCGGCGGATTAAAGGAATAATTCTGGAAATAAACTCTCCGGGAGGTAGACCTTTCCCCTGTAAAGAGATTGCAGAATGTATCAAGAATCTGGGGAAGCCGACCGTGGCCTGGGTAAGGGAATATGCCACATCAGGTGGTTACTGGATTGCTTGTTCATGCGATTCCATCGTGGCTGATGGCTTGAGCACTTTGGGAAGTGTCGGGGTTGAGGTAATTAGACCGGATTTCTCGGAGCTGATCAAAAAGTTCGGGATAGATGTGGAAACAATGGCCTCTGGTATCTACAAGACATTGGGGATACCATATAAGAAGTCAACACCCGAAGAGAAAGAGTTATTGAAGGAAGAACTGGACACGATATATAAGAACTTCATAGGTGAGGTCACGAAGAATAGAAAACTTAGCGAGGAAGTAGTAAATGAAATATCGAGTGGCAAGATTTATCTGGGGGAAGAGGCAAAGAAGTTGGGCCTGATAGATTTTCTGGGTGGTAAGGATAAAGTAATAGAGCTTATTAAGGAGAAGACGGGAATTGAAGTATGTAAATTGGTAGATTATTCGAGAAGGATAAGAAGACATTTGGGTTTTCTGAAAAGAATGTTTGGGAGCTATATAAGCCAGGAACCATGAAAGGTCTAATTCTCGCCGCTGGAATTGGTAAGAGACTTCGGCCATTTACCAGTTCGCTTCCCAAGCCTTTGATTCCTGTGGCGGGGAAGCCGATGATTGAGTACAGCCTTAGAGGTTTCGGGAAAGCGAAAATAGATGAAGTGGCAATTGTGATTTCTCCCAATGATTATCGTGCTATTTCAAAAAGGTTAGGCAACGGGCGCAGGTGGAAAATAAATCTCACCTATATAGAGCAAGAGAGACCGCTGGGCACGGCACACGCCGTGGCAAAGGCTCAAGAATTTTTGGGCAGAGGTAATTTCTTCCTCGCTTATTGTGACCATGTCTCCTTCTACGACTTCGGAGACCTCATCAGTTCCCATCTGAGTTTTCGCCCTTTGGCGACCCTCCTCGTAAATAGAGATAGCGACCCCGAGACTACGGGACAACTGGTGTGGGAAGGAGATTTGGTCAAGAGGATAGTAGAGAAACCTGAGCATAAGATTTCCGATTATAGGATAAGCGGCCTACTAATCATTGAGCCGGAGATCTTTGAATCAATTCCCCGCATTCAACGATCACCAGAGGGGGAGTACCACATCGGAGACGCCTTACAATATATGATAGATAGGGGATTTGAAGTCCGTTATCGGAAGATTAATACCTGGCGGGTAAATGTGAACTCCCCGGAGGATATCAAGAGAGCTGAGGCTTTAATTCTAAGGAATCGGAGTCGGAAGGAATTATGAGATTTCCTGAGAAGTTCTTCCTTATCTCTTCTTCTATCTCTTTCATCTGGAAGTCTATTTCGGTGAGGAAATGGATAGGGATGAGAGTCTTAACCTGAGCCTCTTCGGCAATTTCTCCTAAGGTGAGGGCTGATGTGTGGACTTCTTCAAGGCCTTTGGCAAATCGGGAGGGGCAGGCGCAGTCGTGGATGAGATAGTCGGCATATTTTGCTTCATCAACGACTATTCGGCTAAAGGATGTGTCTCCTGAATAGACTAAAGTTAGAGGGGTTTCTTTAGAAGAAATTTTGAGACCTATGGAATCGGGAGTATGCCTTACTGGAAAAGAAGAAATGATGGTCGTTTCGTTTTCAATGAAGACGAACCCTTTCTCATTAGCCGGTATAGTGTGGAAGGAAACTTCAGGGAACTTCTTGGTATCTTCAAGGCTGTGAAAAGAGATAAGTCCTCTGATGAGAAGAAGACATTCCTGTGTGGCAAAGATATTTACCCTGTTTCCTAATCTGTAGTGGGAGTGTAAGAAAGAGGGGACTCCATAGATGTGGTCAACATGAGTATGGGTCAATATGAGGTTAGAAATCTCCCGATAGTCGACGGCCAACTTGGCAAGTTTTGCTACGGGACTTCCGGCGCAATCTATCAGGAATTTTTCTCCGGAATTGTCAATAAAAAGTAATGAGGTATTATCTCTTTCAGCCGAAGCTATTGCTGCAGCAGTGCCCAGAAACAGTATTTTGGCCATTTGAAATCACCAAAATATGATATAGAAAATAGTCGCGATTGTCAACAATTTTATGGCTCAGAAAATATTGAAGTGGCAGAGGAAAGTTGTGGAAGATGAAGAAGAACATTCTATTTACTGGTAGGCCTGGTGTGGGGAAAACCACAGTTATCATGAAGTTAATTAGCGGATTGAAGATAGTGGGCGGATTTTATACTGAAGAGATTCGCAAAAAAGGCGAGAGAAAAGGATTTAGAATTATTACTCTCGGGGGCAAGAAGGGAATCCTGGCCCATAAAGATTTAAATAGCCCATATCGAGTGGGAAAGTATGGAGTTAATATCCGGGATTTGGAGAATATTGCCGGGTGGAGTATTCTTGATGCTTTGAATGACGATAAGAAAAATATTGTCCTTATCGATGAGATTGGGAGAATGGAACTTTATTCTCCTAAATTTCAAGAAGCAGTAATTAAAGCACTTGACAGCTGGAAGAGAGTAATAGGCACAATACAGGAGAGATACAATAAATTTACTGATGCCATCAGGGAAAGAGGAGATGTGGAAATCATAGAGGTAACATTAGAGAATCGAAAGAGATTGGTAGAGGAATTGAAAAAGAAAATTGTGTAGAAAAAATATGGGAATAATTGCTTTATTAACAGATTTTGGATTAAATGACAATTTCGTGGGAGTTATGAAAGGGGTAATATGGAGCATTAATCCCGAGGCAAAGGTCGTTGACCTCTCTCACCAGATAGAGCAGCACGATGTTAAGGAAGCAGCCTTACTTTTGAAAAGTTCCTATAGATATTTCGCTAGAGGAACCATCTTCCTCGTAGTAGTTGACCCCGGTGTCGGAACTGAAAGGAAATCTATAGTAGTAGAGACGGAAAAATATCTTTTTGTTGCTCCCGATAACGGAGTTCTATCTTTTCTCATAGAAAAAGATATAAAAAGGATTATCCAGATAACCAATGAAAAGTATTTTTTAAAGCCGGTATCCCATACTTTCCATGGTCGAGATATCTTTGCTCCTGTCGCTGCCCATCTTTCCAGGGGAGAAAGTATAGAGAAGTTTGGTCCGGCTATGAAAAAGATGGAGAAGATAGAATTTTCTCTACCCCAAGTCGAAAATGGCCGACTTGTAGGTGAGATTATTTATGTAGACCGTTTCGGCAATTTGATTACCAATATTGACCAGGCTACTTTTCTACGATTCGTTAAAGATAAGAAATTTCAGATATTTGTGAGGAAGAGAAAGATATCAAAAATAAGTTCTTCCTATCAGGAAGGCGCGGGAGGAATACCGATCGCTATATTTGGCAGTTTTGATAATTTAGAAATTTCGCTTTACCGGGACGATGCTTCCCAGTGCCTGAATTTACATAAGGGGAGTAAGGTCTATATAGAAAAGGCTCAGGGTCAAAATTAGCAAGTTATATCTCTCAGTTTAGCCCTTTCCTGAACCCCGGAGATGAGCAAGAGGTTTTCTTTTAACTCAGGACTTAATTGACCATATTTGGGAGCGATTTAATGGAAATTGCTGGGATGGTGGCTTTCATAGCAGTCCTTCTTCTGGGCGTTATTTCCCCCTTTTTTGGACTGCCGGGAACCTTCATTATTGTTATCGATGCTCTGATTTATGGACTGATCACCCGCTTCCAAAAAATAACGCTGGGATTCTTAATTTTTCTTCTGGGATTGGCAGTGGGAGGTGAAATTTTTGAATTCCTTTCCAATATATTTGGAGCAAAGCACTACGGCGCTTCCAGATTAGGCTTAATAGGAGCTTTTTTAGGAAGCGCTGTTGGTATTTTTGTAGGGAATTCTATTTTCCCGGTTCTCGGTCCGCTCCTGGGTGGATTAGCAGGTGCATTCGTTGGCGCTTTTCTTTTTGAACTATTCAGGAGGGAAGGCCCGAGAAGAGCTTTTGGTGCGGGTTTAGGTGCCTTTCTTGGGAGAATAGCAGCAATTTCAGTGAAAGTGCTTATCACTATTCTAATGGTCATTCTTATTCTCTCAAAAGTGTTGTGAGGTGAAAAACAGTGCTTGAATATATTGTTCGCAGGCTATTGTTTATGATTCCGCTCCTCCTGGGAATTACAATCATTACCTTTGTGGTCGTCCATCTTTCTCCCGGAGGACCTGCTGATATGCTGATTGGGCTCACTCCCAAGGTGGGTGCGGAAGCCAAGGCTCGCCTTCACTCGCTCTACGGGTTGGATAAGCCGATTCATGTCCAGTATTGGGCGTGGGTGAAGAGAATAGTGCGGTTCGATTTTGGAGAATCTTTTAAAGACGGACGCTCAGTAATTACAAAGATTTTGGAAAGACTTCCGGCGACACTACTATTAAATATATTATCCCTGCTTCTCATCTTTTTCGTTTCTTTGCCCATAGGGATTATGTCTGCGGTTAAACAAGACTCTTTTTTTGATAAAGGGATGACATTATTTGTGTTTTTGGGTTTCTCCGTGCCCACTTTCTGGCTGGCTCTACTTCTGATGTTACTTTTTGGCGTAGGTCTAGGCTGGCTTCCCATTTCGGGAATCCATTCCGTTAACTTCCCATTTCTTTCTTTTTTGGGAAAGATTTGGGACCTTATTAAACATTTAATCCTGCCGGTTTTTATCTCTGCTTTTGGCGGTTTGGCATATCTATCACGATATTCAAGAGCGAGTCTCTTGGAAGTTCTCCGTCAGGATTATATCCGTACTGCCCGCGCTAAGGGAGTTCCTGAAAAGGATGTGATATATAAACATGGTCTCCGAAATGCTTTAATTCCCATTGTCACTCTTTTGGGATTATCACTCCCTGGTTTGATTGGGGGCGGATTTATATTTGAAACCATTTTCGCCTGGCCTGGAATGGGGCGGCTCGGTTATCAGGCGGTTATGTCAAGGGATTATCCCGTAGTTATGGGTGTAGGAGTCATTGCTGCCTTTCTCACTCTACTCGGTAATCTGATTGCCGATATAACCTATGCTCTCGTTGACCCTCGTATCAGGTATAGATAGAAGGAAGTGGGAAATGTGGAAGATTATCTGGCGAAGATTCTTAAGAAATAGGCTGACGGTGTTTGGAGCTCTTATAATTCTATCTCTGGCAGTGGTGGCAGTTATTGCCCCTCTCCTTGCGCCTTTTGACCCTAACCAGCAGGATGTGCTCCACAGATTGGAGCCGCCCTCAAGTAAGCATCTCTTGGGAACCGATGACCTGGGAAGGGATCTTCTGTCCAGGGTAATATACGGGACCCGAGTCTCGCTTCTTGTAGGACTTGTTGCAGTGGGCATTGCCATAATAATAGGAAGCCTCCTCGGCCTTCTTTCCGGATACTTCGGAGGGTGGCTTGATACTTTGATTATGAGAATTGTGGACATAATGCTCTGTTTTCCGACATTCTTTTTAATCTTGATGGTGATTGCTTTCCTTGAGCCTAATATATGGAACGTAATGGCAGTTATCGGGCTCACGGGCTGGCCTGGTTTGACAAGGCTCGTGAGAGGTGAATGTCTTTCAGTAAGGGAGAGGGAGTTCATTCAGGCTGCCAAGGCATTGGGCTTGTCAAATATGAGGGCGATGTTCGTCCACCTATTGCCCAATGTAATGGCTCCCATACTGGTTACAGCGACGCTGGGAATTGGGGGAGCAATTTTAACTGAATCGGCTCTCTCCTTCCTCGGGCTTGGCGTCCAGCCACCAACTCCCAGTTGGGGGAATATCTTGACCTCTGGCAAGGATTACATCAGTATCGCTTGGTGGCTTTCTCTATATCCTGGCCTGGCAATACTCGTTACAGTCCTGGCCTATAATCTCCTCGGTGAAGGTTTACGCGATGTCCTGGACCCAAAAATGATGGCAGAGTAAACAAACGGCAATGGAATGCTAAAAATAAAGGACCTTTCAGTTGACTTTTATAAAGGAGGCAAGAGGATACAGGCGCTCAGAAATGTCTCTCTGAACCTCAAAAGGAACGAAATCCTGGGCATAGTTGGTGAGTCCGGGTGTGGAAAGAGTACGCTTGCTCTCTCCGTATTGAAACTGATCCCGGAAAGGGAGGGGAAAATCTTATCCGGGGAAGTATTATTTAAGGAAGAGGACCTCTTGAAGCTATCCGATGAGAGACTGCTTGAGATAAGAGGTGGTAAAATATCTATCATTTTCCAAGATCCCTTCACTTCTCTAAATCCAGTGTTCAGAATAGGAAAACAGATTTCTGAATCTTTCGCTCTCCACAGAAAAGAGGAGCCGTTCACTTCCCGGATGGATGAAGAAGTAATTAGACTCCTGGAACTGGTGAAAATGCCAAGGCCAGAAGATGTGATTTGGTCCTACCCTCATCAGCTGAGCGGAGGGATGCAGCAGAGAGTGATGATTGCCATGGCTCTTTCATCCAATCCTGAAATCTTAATTGCCGACGAACCAACCACAGCGCTCGATGTCACTGTTCAAAAGGAGATACTTGACCTCCTAACCGAACTTCAGAAAAAGCTCGGACTTTCAATACTATTAATCACCCACGATTTCGGAATAGTCGCTCAGGTCTGCCAAAGGGTTTTGGTTATGTATGCAGGAATAATAGTTGAAGAGGCATTTACTCATGAAATTTTTCGTAAGCCTCTCCATCCCTATACAAGGGGCCTCCTGGAGTCTCTTCCCTCAAGAAAAGGACCGGTCAGTTCTCCGCGAGGGGAGAAGAGAAGACTAAAGGCTATTCCCGGACAGGTTCCCGACCCGAGCAATTTGCCCTCGGGCTGCAAATTTCATCCCAGGTGCCCGATGGTTATTGATGGTTGCAAGCCCGAAGAGCCGGTCCTTAGAGAAATAGCCATAAATCACTGGGTGAGGTGCATCCGTGCGGGATGACGAAATTATGCTAAGTGTTAGAAACTTAAAGAAGTATTTTCCTGTGGAGAGAGGAATATTTAGGAGGGCGGTTGACTACATACGGGCTGTTGACGATATCTCGTTTGAAATCAGGAGAGGAGAAATATTTGCTTTGGTGGGAGAATCTGGCTGTGGCAAGACCACCACGGCAAAGCTCATTGTAAGGTTAATCCAGCCCACAGGCGGGGTAATTTTTTTCTATGACAAGGACATCTCATTATTGGGAAGAAAAGACCTGGCCAGAAAAGTGCAGATAATTTTCCAGGACCCTTTTGCCAGCCTAAATCCGAGACTAACAATTGGCACTATCGTTGGGGAAGCAGTTGAATGTAGATTAGAAGCTACAGGTGAGAAACTAAAGCATGGAGAGATAAAGGAGAAAACAATGGAACTTTTGAGTCGGGTGGGGTTACCAGTTAATATCTTGAATGAGTATCCCCACCAGTTCAGCGGAGGCCAGAGACAGAGAATTGGAATTGCCAGGGCGTTGGCTATGGAGCCAGAATTAATCGTTGCGGATGAACCGGTATCTTCCCTGGATATTTCTATTCAGGCCCAGATTCTGAATCTCCTGCTCGAATTGAGAGATTCTATGGGATTGTCTTATCTCCTTATCGCGCACGATTTGAACATTGTGCGCTATCTTTCCGATAGGGTAGCAGTGATGTACCAGGGAAAGATTGTTGAGATGGGCTCTGTGAAAAAAGTATACGACGAGGCCGAGCATCCCTACACAAAGAGGCTAATTGAAGCAATACCAGTTCCGGAGCCTACGGCCGCTGAATGAGGAGGATTGAGAGATGAAACCACTAGGAAACAATAGGAAGAAGAACATTAAGGACCTGTCCCGTAAAGAGAGATTGGGAAGAGGCTTACTCAAGATTGGCGAAATGGCTAAACTCGCAGGAGTGGCGCCTTCTCTTGTAAGGTACTACACAGATATCGGGTTACTGAGGGTAGCCGGCTATACAAAGGGTGGTTACAGGCTATATGACAGGGAGGAAACTCTAAGAATTATCCGGGAGGTAAAACCGGCTGTGGAGAGGCGCCGCACCTTGAGAGAGATAAAAGAAAATTTAGAGAAAGGCTCAAAGGAATAATAGCCCCTGACATCGGAGGGGCGTTGAGGCATCAGTAGTGGGTCGGGATATGTTTACGATAGAAAAGGAAGATTTGAAATTTTTGCCGCTCGGGATTTTGACAAAAATTGACGCCCTGTTAAAACCAATTTTCTGGCAACATAAGGAATTTTTGAAGAAGCTAAGAGAAAAGTTGACTAAGTCAACTCGTTCTATTCGGGGAGAAGAGGAAGGTATATTCAGTCATCTTCCGGAGATAAGATTATCAGGTGACAGATTCAAACAGAAAGAGGAGAGGGTGTTTCTTGAGGTTCCTCAGGTCTGTCGCACATTTAGACCCTCGGGGAAATTGAAGAAAGCGCTAAAGTCTTACGAATACAGAAGAGAACAGGAAGAGATGGCTGAAGCGGTTGCTACTGCTCTCAATGAGGAAAAATATCTAATCGTAGAAGCTGGCACCGGTGTGGGAAAGTCCTGGGCCTATCTCATTCCTGCCATTCTTTGGGCTAAGAAAAACAATCAACATTTCATAATTTCTACCAATACTAAGAACCTTCAGGAACAGTTAGTTCAAAAAGACATTCCATTCTTGAAGCGTTGGCTGGGGATAGATTTCTCAAGCGCGATTCTTAAGGGAAGAGCCAACTACCTCTGTTTGAGGAGACTGGCCTCTTCCATAGAAGATATAGAGGAGACGCCTCTACCCCTATTTAGTGTTGAAGAAAGAATGTTTCTGGTCCACCTTCTCGTCTGGCTCGGCAAAACAGAATCCGGGGATGTGGAAGAGAACATCTATTTCTGGCAGCAGCCTTCATTTTGGACTTATTGGGACGAAGTCTCATCAGAACACACTTCCTGCCTGGGGAATGAGTGTCCCTACTACAGAAGATGCTTTGTTACCAAGGCCCGGCAGAAGGCCATGGAAGCAGAAATAGTGGTGGTCAACCATTCCCTTCTTTTCACTGATATGGTAGCTGAGAAGCACTTTTTGCCTTCATATAGTCATATTGTCTTTGATGAAGCACACAACCTGGAAAAAGTGGCAACAACCCACCTCGCCGTGGAGGTATCCCACTGGATGTTATTGAGACTCCTAAATAGGATTTATAGAAAAGAAGGAAAAACGGAGAGAGGTATTCTGGTCAAGGTAGCGAACAAGGAAAGGGGATTGCGTCAACACCTCGACCTTATGTTTAAAAAAATGCCAGAAGTGAAAAAGGCTTGTAAGGACTTCTTTGAGACTCTGAAGCAAAGTTCTAATCTTTTCCAATTTGATGAGGTAACGAACAAAGTAAGATTGAGAGAAAATAGCCCTGCCCAATATCTTCTCAAAGAACAGGTTCCAAAACTCCTTTCCATATGGAATCAGTTCTTTCACCGACTTGGAGAACTCGCGGAGGAAATAGAGGATTCCATCCTTGCGAAAGATGTAAAAGGCCGAGTCAAGGACGGCCTGCAGATAGCGATGGGCCTCAACTTCCTGGCAGAGGCAGACGACCCGAATTTTGTCTACTGGTTAGAAAAGGAGAAGGAAGAGATAAAACTTTCGGCTGCCCCCTTAGAGGTCGGGCCATATTTAAATAATCTATTGTATAGTCAGGTTCCTGTGGTCGTCTTTTCCTCTGCTACCCTGACGGTGAAAGGAAGTTTCGACTTTCTAAAGAAGAGACTGGGACTCGATTTAATGCCTCAAGAAAAGGTCTCTTTCTTACTTCTCGGTTCACCATTTGATTACGAGAGACAGGTTCTGGTGAGCATCGCAAGCTTCCTGCCATCTCCTCAAGAAGAGGAAGAATATACCGGCCAGATGGTGAAGACACTCGTCAAGGTCCTGGAGGCTTGTGAAGGGAAAAGTCTTATCCTATTTACTTCTCACAAAATGCTAAACGCTGTATACCAGAATATTAAGCCTCATCTGGATAATAAATTTCAAATTTTAGCACAGGGAATTAATGGACCGAGGACGATTATTACGGATAAGTTTAAAGAAGATTTTAGCTCAATTCTTCTGGGCACTCACAGTTTCTGGGAAGGAGTAGACCTGCCCGGAAGGACTCTTGAGTGTTTGATTTTAACCAGGCTACCTTTTGCTGTTCCCACTGAACCTATTGAGGAAGCAAGAGTTGAGTTAATTGAGAATAGAGGACTCGATGCCTTCCGGGAGTATTCCCTCCCCAGCGCGGTAATCAGACTTCGCCAGGGAATTGGCCGCTTAATTAGAAGTGGAACTGATAAGGGAATAATAATCATACTTGATAAGAGGATTATAATCAGGAACTATGGAAAAAGTTTTCTGGATTCGCTCCCTGTAAGAGGTTACCACTGTTACAGTGAAGAGGATTCGCTTCTTGAAGACATTAGAGATTGGCTTAAAGCCGGAACTGAATGAAATGGAAAAACTGCTAAAACTGATATCCGATTTTGCATATAAATCCAATAAAAAAGTCTTTTTGGTGGGCGGTTTTTTGAGAGACTTATTGCTGGGAAGAGAAACCAAGGATTTTGACTTTGTTCCCGAAGGAAATGCTAAAGACTTTGCGGAGAATCTTACGAGCAAAGTGGGAGGAAGTTTTGTCCTCTTGGATGAGAAGAACATGATTTATCGAGTCGTAAAACAGAGAATATCCGAAAAGAAAGGTAAAGAGACATTCAATTTAGACTTCTCCCAAATGCGAGGGGAGAGCATAGAGGAGGACCTTTTACTAAGAGATTTCACGATTAATGGAATGGCCATAAGATTGGATATGGTAGAAGAAAGTCTCAGAGAAGTAAGAGAAGCGAGACTTCCCAAAGAGTCAATCGTAGACCCTTCTGGGGGGATGGTTGACCTGAAGAGGAAACTGATAAAGAAAATTTCTTCCAGGATTTTTGATGAAGACCCATTGAGGTTACTTCGTGCATATCGCCTGGCAGCCACTCTGGGATTCGCGGTGGAAAAAGAAACAGAGAACGAGATTAAAGAAAAGGCCGATTTAGTTACAGGTGCAGCCAGAGAAAGAGTGAGAGACGAATTACTCAAAATTCTATCAAATTCTGAGAGCTACCGGTATATCCGGAGAGTGGAAAGGGCAGGACTCTTGAGGAGAATTATTCCTGAAATTGAAATGATGAGAGAGACGCCTGAAAATTATTATCATCGGGGAGGGCTTTGGGGACATTCCTTGGAGGCTCTTAAATCCCTGGAGGATATTCTTTCCAATTTGGCAAAGATTTTTCCCGGGATGTCCAAAAAAATCTTAACTCATCTCAAGCAAAGGGCATACGGGGAGGTGGAAAGAAAGATTCTCTTAAAGTGGGCAGTAATTTTCCACGACATCGGGAAGCCAAAAACGGTGAGAAGGGAAAAAGGAAGAGTCCGATTTTTTGGTCACGAGGAAGCCGGAACTTCTCTCGTTATGGAAATTATGGAGAGGCTAAGATTCAGTAACAAGGCAATCGAAATTGTAGATAGAATAATTGAAAACCATATGCGGCCTGGGAACCTTAGCGAAGCTCCTCGGTTGACTGAAAGAGCGATTCATCGCTTTTTTAGAGACCTATCTGAAGAAGGCGTGGATACTCTCCTTCTTTCTCTGGCGGACCGCTATTCTTATCTAAAAATTGTAGGGGACCTGGGTAAAGACTCTTCTATGGAAATAAGTCGGAAATCCATAAAGAGACACGAGAAAACCGTTAAGGAGATGTTAAGAAAATACTACTATCAGAAAGAGAGAATCCTGCCTAAACCTCTACTTCGGGGAAATGAGATTATGGAAAATTTCAATCTTCCGCAAGGGCCATTGATTGGCAAGTTGCTGAAAAACGTAGAAGAAGCCCAGGCAGGAGGAAAATTGAGAAATAGAGAAGAAGCCCTCAAGTTCGTGAAGAAGATACTGGGGAAAATGTAGTAGCAGGGCGATAGCTCTCGGTCAATGTAAGTGGTGCAAGGACCTCATCTATCAAGAACAAAGTTATGAAAGTATCGGTTATTATCCCGGTTTTCAATGAGGAAAGCACGGTCGAAAAAATTATCAATAGAATAAGAAGCGTCGATATTGATAAGGAAATTATTATAGTTGATGATGGTTCCAAAGATAGGACACGGGAGATATTGGAAAAACAGCGATATGAGAATATAAGAATAGTCTACCATAAGATAAATCAAGGAAAGGGAAGTGCGATAAGGACAGCAATCCCGTACACTAGAGGAGAAGTTACGATAATACAGGATGCTGATTTGGAATACGATCCCGAAGAGTACCATAGGCTAATCCGACCGATTGTGGAGGGAAAAGCTATGGTAGTTTACGGTTCGAGATTTCTGAAATTCAATAAGCCCATTTACTTGCGATTTCTCATCGGGAACAAATTCCTGACAGGGCTAATTAATCTTCTATATGGCTCGAGAATCACAGATTCCTATACCTGTTACAAGGCATTTAAGACTGAAGTCTTAAAAGGTCTAACTCTCGAGGCAAAAAGATTTGAATTTGAGGCCGAAGTTACGGTCAAATTGCTGAAAAAAGGATATCACCCTCATGAGGTCCCAATATCGTATTCTCCTCGAACAGTAAAAGAAGGAAAGAAAATCGGTTGGAGAGACGCCTTTTTGGGAATTATTACCATATTCAAATATAAGTTTGTAGAATAAAGAGCGTTTGAAAAAACCATAAATCTCTGACCATTTGCTTGACAAGAAACCGTTTTTAGAATAAAATTTTTGCTAGTGTTCGTGGCGACGGTTGGTTGAAACGAAGGAGAGACATTTCAGCTAGGTGGGGACCCCGGGGGAATTGAAGCGGGCGTAATTCAGTGGTAGAATGCAAGCTTCCCAAGCTTGACGTCGTGGGTTCGAGTCCCATCGCCCGCTCTAACTCAGCTTCAATTCGAGTCCCATCGCCCGCTCCATTTCATTGTGACTTGGTTTCAATTCAGGGTTTTCTTAATTAATGGTATGTATCTTGAAAAATCTATCTATTGATTTGCACATCCATAGCACATTTTCTGACGGGAATTTTACCCCGGAAGAAATTGTTAGGCACGCCAGCAAGATGGGCCTAGCTGCGATATCGATTACTGACCATGATACCACTGACGGGATTCTCTCGGCAATTGTCGCTGGAGAGAATTTGGGAGTGGAAATCGTTCCTGGGGTAGAACTTAGCGTCGAGCCGGAGACTACTCAAGATGAGGAGATACATGTTCTTGGATACTATATTAATTGGCAAGATGAGGATTTTCAGAATAAGCTTCGCCAATTCAGGGAGGCAAGGCGAGGAAGGGCATATCAGATTTTGGAGAAACTGGACCGGCTAGGAATTAAGGTTGATTCTCAGCAGTTATTTGAGATTGCTGGCAAAGGTTCTATTGGCAGAATGCATGTAGCGAAACTTTTAAGACAGGAAGGATTTGTGAAATACATCCAGGAGGCATTTGACCTCTATCTGGCTTATGGCAAGCCCGCCTACGTTCCCAAATTGAGATTATCATCCAAAGAAGCATTTGAACTGATTTCAGGGATTGGGGGAATTTCTGTTATTGCTCATCCTCTTTATGGAGGGAATAGCAGAGAAGTCATTCAGAAACTCAAAGGTTTCGGATTGGATGGAATCGAAGTTTACTATACGCACCATGCTCCTGAAGACGTGGATAGATTTCAAACTTGGGCTAAAGAGTTCGGTCTTCTAATTACGGGAGGTTCGGATTGTCATGGAGGAACAAAAGAGGATGAGATACTGATAGGAATTCTGGGGCTTCCGTATGAGATTCTGGAGCGATTAAAAGAATATAAAAAGCAATATAAAAAGGAAACTGGGACTTCTACCTGACCAAAGGGTGGTTGAGACGTCAAAAAAAGTCCTTGACAGCACAAGAGAGGGTGTAGTAGAATAACTTGTAAATTTAGTTAAGCAAATAGGGGAAGTCCGTGAAAATCGGGCACTGCCCCGCAACGGTTAGTTTCTTTTAGTAATTTTTAAGAGAAGCGAGTCCGAGAACCTGTTTGCGATAGAGTCCCTTCGCGGGAAGGTTGGCCGAACTAATAAGGCTTGAATCCCAACTTTCAGGTGAAGGTTGGGTTTTTTGTTTTCTGGAGAAACGGAATGGGTAAGTTAATCCTGATTTTAGGAGGAGCGCGTAGTGGCAAAAGCAGTTTTGCTATTCAACAGGCAAAAAAGTTGTCATCTGGCTGCTCGGGCGTAGTTTATGTAGCCACTGCCTCCCCTTTAGATGA
>Ga0315308_1000035_pt1 | contig 64670 bp, 52 predicted proteins | sample TDP3_MG_FD_203078 | JGI IMG/M metagenome (GOLD analysis project Ga0315308, IMG submission 203078) | Freshwater sediment microbial communities from Lake Towuti, South Sulawesi, Indonesia - TDP3 | ecosystem: Environmental > Aquatic > Freshwater > Lake > Sediment | place: Indonesia: South Sulawesi...
TGGCTGTCGCCATGAACGATCTGCTTTGGTCTTCTCTTTGACTTTCCTTGCCTTTGTGATAGTCAGCGAGCGCTTCTCTCAGGTATCGAATTGCCCAAGTTCTGTTGAAGTCATTGATCACACTCATCCAGATCAGCTTGCCTAGATCCGTGCTACGCTGTGCGCTTGCAGAAAAGTGTTTGGAAGAGTTTTCCGCTGTTAAGATATCGATGCGATGAAAGGTTCTCGGAGTGAGAATAATGCTATTCTCTTTCGCTTTCTTCCGGAGGGAGCGGGGCTTCCGCGAAGGTACCTGACTTCTTTTGATTCTCGACTATCTTGAGCCTTGTGACGTAGCCTGCTATCCTGTTTCTGACCCGCTTTGTTTTGGCGTTGACGAGTTCGTCGACAGCTTTCTTGTTTTCTTCGTAGTCAGCAGAGAATCTCTGAGGGTTGCTTTCAAGTAGCTCCCTCGCTGTTTTCTTGATCATCTCTGTTCTGACTCTTCCCAATTCCCTTCCACCAAAGTCGGGGATTTTTTCTGATTCCCTTTGCGTGGAATTAAGTATTTGTTTTTTCACCGGTTGTAAGGCAACTTTCTTGGAATGGCCCTCTTTTGAGTGCAATGGGTGTTGATTGTAAGGCGGCGGGCGCAATTCTTCCTGCTCGTTATCTTTCAGGTCTGTTCTGTCGATGGAAGACAGATTTATATGCCATTTGGGGAGAAAGCCCTCAAGAGTGGTTGTCATTCATGGCCGCTGGAGAATTGTCGATTGCTGCAGTGCATAGATTGATCGAGAAGGCAGGAGCTGAGAGGGTCGGCGACGACGCGGCTGAGGAGTTGCGAAGGATCCTGGAGGAACTCGCTGAACGTGTCGGAAAGAAAGCCAAAGACTTGGCGTCACACGCAGGAAGAAAAACAGTCAAGTCGGAAGACGTTCGATTGGCTGTAAAAGAGATAATCCGTGAGTGATTGCTTTGCCGCAATAGCGTTTGACGGAATGTCCGATAGGAAAGAACCTCCGAGAACGCCTCTCTATTTTCAAAAGACTTGTTCGGATCCTAGAATGGCGCTGTGAAACAAGTGGCGAGTCGAAGTAGATTACAGTGCAGAGAGAAACAGTTTAACTTCTATGCTTGTCATGTAGTGGATTGTGCTCCGGTCGTCTAGCCCGGTCAAGGATCGTGGCCTCTCGGCTGGAGGAGATAGCCATGGGCGCGGGTTCAAAATGGTTGGGCGCCATGAAAGTCCCGCCCGGAGCACCACGACGAAGCTGCCAGTGTTCCAGAAAGAAAGGCCTTCTAAGGAGCTGTTTGGCCCGTTTTTCCAACCATCTGATGAATTCAAATCACTGCCTAATGATTTTCGTCAGCTCCCTAATGACTCGTAACACGTTGTGCCGAAGGAATTTCAAGATGGTCTCCAAAGGTTTCTGTTCTGCGAAGCCGTAAAGGATATCGTCAACTTTATTGAATGCCGGGTTCGAATCGATAGGTGGATGTGGTAGACCGTCGGTCAACTGTTGATTTCATGTTCGAGTAGATGTTTCGTTCTCGTCTTTGCCCGTTAACTTCAAGCTGGCTTTGAGTTCAGCTTCGCCCTGTCTCGCGAGCTCTCCACGTTGTTCATCACTCATCATTTCCTTAGCAATCAATCGAATGAAGGAGTTCGCTATTGACTTCGAATCCGTTGGTTGATGGTTTTCTCGGTCGAGGATTGTTGCTTGGTCGTGCATCATGTTTTGAAGGGCTTTCGTATATCGGGGGCCAACATATGCCTTAAAATATCGTCTGACCGTTAACCGGGTTCCATGCGCTACTTGCAATGCGCAAAAAAATAGGGAGAAATGAAAATGGATAAGAGAATCAGCGCTGCATTTGTGACGATGCTATTCATACTGGGAATTGTCTCTATGCCTGTAAGCGCCCACTTCACGATGGGCAACCATATCGCAACGTATCCGTTCCGAACCAAGCATTTCGACCCGCATGTCAAGGGGTTGGTTGGCTATGTGTTCCCTGGTAGCGGCCTGTTCACAGCACCCGCTCTTGGGACAGGTGCACCAGGCTGGTATACAAAGGCTGGTGAGTATCCTGGATATCAGTCTCCATGGCCCTACTGGACTGGAGGCGTAAACAACCCGTGGCCAACGCAGGGTCCCATGCAATGGTATCAGCTTGACGCGAACAACTACGCGCCTTTCGGCGCTATTTTGACCTCGACAATTGCGGCTGGTACGAAATTCAACACGATGTGGGCGGCGAAGCAATGGGCTTCGGATAACCCAACGATTGAAGGCTTGAGCATTGAGCACGCTGTGAAAGGTGACTTGATCCTAGCCTTCAACGTGACCAAAGACCAGAAGGACACTTGGCGCACGACCTATGGTAGCTGGAGGGCAGTGAACTTCACCATGGCGGAGATAATGATCCCGCCGGAGTTCACCGGCCTTTCTAGAAGGAACGTCGTCACTTCATTCACCAACAACTACGACAACATCGCGATCAGCACAAGAAACCGAGAGGACTTTGCCTACGGTCCGTACTGGTACAGGGTCAGGGTATACACAGATACATTCACTCTCTCTGGAGCAGACCAGGCGACCTACGACAAGATGGATGACGCTCCGGACAGCTGGCTGGCACAGACAAACCAGCCATTCGGCCCGTTTGAGTTCTCGCCTTGGAAGACCTTCGGCAACATAACCTTCAGCTTATTCTGCGACCAGAACGGCAACTACGCGGACGAATGGTACTACATACGCATCAACGATGTGACTGCGCCGACGATCGCAGGCGCCTACGAGTTCAAGTTCAGACGCCTCTTGAGCCCTGACGTTATTGGAAGCGTCTACTTCCCCTATCAGAACCACCCTGTCGTCTTGGTCAAAGGTGAGGTTGACCCAGCCATCATAACCGGAACGATCCGGTACGGAGGCTGGAGCACAACACTGTACGGGCTACCAGTCGCCTTGCCAGGCAGAGTTAGAGCTGTCGGCATAGCGGACGACCCGTACACAGGCAAGTCAACAGGCAGACCAGTAGAGGCGAGAGGATACTTCGATGCTGCTTGGTGTGGACACTATGAGGTCGAAGGCGTAGCCCCAGGTGTATATGACGTATACGCTTCCGCAGCCGGCTACCCGGAGATCAAGATCGCCAGCGGCATCAAGATCCTGAAAGGCCAATCCTACCACATCGACGGCTACTTGATCCCAGGTGTACAGATCAGGGGCACACTATTCTCGAAATGTGGAACGGGTGAAGTACCGTTCTTCCAAGCAGGCACAGAGCGTAACATAAAAATCGAGATCTACAGGTCGCTTGCTGATGCGCAGAGCATGCTTCCAGGTGGATCAACGAGCAAAGCGGCTACGTGGTCTCCGACTGATTACGGTGGGAGCAACTGGGCTGATTGGAGCTTCCCGTGGATGGGCCTTGAGGCAGGTACTAAACGGATACCGGGAGGAGTCGGTCCATGTCCCTCCTCTCTAGGAGAGGGTGGCTGGCGAGTCACAGCTGGAAGAGCCAGCTTCAACTTCCAGTTCGGACGTGAAGGCTTCTACGGAGCGCCAGCTGACATGGACGCCCACGTGCCAGGCCTGGACTGGAGCGTCAGCAGCCGCAACGGGGCGACGTTTGTTAGCGGCCTCGGCGCAGGCACGTACTGGGTTAGAGCTTGGCTGTTCGGCTACGTTCAGACTGAGGCTGATGGAGTAACCTTCATGCCTGTGAGCTTCACCATCCCATCAGTCGAGTGGCCCGGCAACGTGTGGATACCCTTCGACCTGAGGTTATCGAGCTATGTCACGAAGACGGTGCACTTCCACGATGTGCCAGGCACGTTGATGGAGAACCCGATCGTCTGGGGCTGGAGTTACAAGGCATATTCTGGAGTCGGCGGAACCTACTACAGGTATCTCTCAGCTGAACTCACCGCCACAGGAAGCAGCAACTACAAGAACCCAGCAGGCGAAGCTGTCTACGCTTGGAATGTCATTCCTGTACTAGTCTCATGCAGCAACTCGCCCATAACGCTAAAGGGCTTCAAGGAGATGGGCTTATGGTATGGCTACGGTAGAAACTACGGCATAATGGCAGGGCTCTACACGGTTAAGGCGTATATGTGGGGCTATGTGGAGCAGGTCTTTGAGAAGGTTAACCTAGGCCTATGCGGCAGCGAGACCTTAATCAGCGACCACCTCTACAGAGGCGCCAAGTTCAACATAACCTTATACAGCAAGGACTGGGAGCACCCAACCGTCGACAAGACTTGGAGCTTCCCATACATGCCCATCTACGTCCAGATAAAGAAGGACGGCAAGTACATAGGACCGACCACGGACTACTACATCTTGCCCTCAACTATGCAGGGCTACGGGAATACGTCGGTCGCCATGTGGCCATACATGTGGAACAACTTCAACCACATGATAAAGACCCATGACGCAGTCGGCCAAGTCTTCGGCGCAGATAGCTACAGGTGCATCTATGGTTCAGTCGGCACGTACTATAACGACTTCTTCGGTCCAGACGGCTACAGCAGGTTCCGCTGCTACGATGGGTCAGAGAGCTACATGTACTACTACTACGCACCCGGCAGTTACGGTCTGGGACCCACGGTTGGATATTACCCGTACTCCTTTGAGAGCGGCATATACGATTTCAAGGCTTTGACCTATGGCTACGTCCAGAAGAAACCCGTCACGTTCTATGCAACGAAGGGCAATGCAACGTCAGACATATTGATCAAGCTGACCCAAGGCGCAGAGCTACAGCTCAACATCAAGTTCAAACATGAAGGCATCTTCGAAGGCATACCATTCGACGCACACTTGAGAATCAGGGTCCTAGACGACAAGAACAAACTCGTCGGCGAATACTTGACCAGTGACTGGTGGTGGCAGCCACAGTTCGAATGGACCACTAACTTAACTCGATACAGCTGGAACCTAGTGCCCACAGTGCCAATCCGGCCGAACACTGACTTCGATCCAGCAGCTCGCGTCGCACGCAGCTACTGGAGACTCAACTATGTGCCAGCTGGAACAGACTACGTCAAAGTCGTGATCGCAGGGCTACCTGACATGTATGGCTGGGTGAACGCCTACCCATGTGACCCGTGCGGTGCCACAGGCGACATGGGCTGGGATGGACACCCAATCGACGCGCCATACGGCATCGACGCCTACCCGAACTACAAGGGAGGATGGAAGATTCAAGTCCACGTCGTGCCAGTCTTCGACTACTACCCAGGACACTACTACAACAAGGTCGAGGTCAGCACACCACCAGCAGTCCTGCCTTGTGCTCCACTGGACCCGCTAGGCTTCGGAGGCATGTTGACCGGTGAATTGACGTACACAGCGGACATGAAGCCCGTCTACGTGAACCACCTCGGACCATACGAGCTACGCTATGATGTCGTCGTGCCAGGCACGAACCTAGGCGGCGAATCGTCAGTCATCTTCGAGCTTGATAGGCGAGGACTGGTGGATGGCACAGTGGTTGGCTATACGTACTGTGACGACTGGAGAAGCTGCGCGTGGACCACTGTCCAGTTCACTGCAGCTGACGGAACCGTCTTCAGCCACTACACGTTCGACGGCTGGTTCAGCGCATGGCTCAACAGTGGACCCTACACTGCAGCCGTGATCTTCTGGTCACCGGCAAAGCAGGAAGGATTCAAAGTCCAGACCATGCCGTACCACGTCAGCGATGGTGCGCTTGGAGCGTTCAATGTCTACTTGGAGCAGAGCGGCGTACCGATCCCAGAATTCCCAGTAGCAGCAGTAGTCCTAGCATCAGCACTAGCGGCGTCTCTATTCGTGCTACGGCGCAGAAAGAAGTAGAAGACAGGTCCCACAGAAGGGACCTAACCCCCCTTTTCTTGGTAAATCCGAAAACCTACGTCAGTTATTCTCATGGAGAGCAGAGCAGCGTCTTCAGCGGTTGCCTTACTCAACACAAAGCCGCACCTTACTTGGCTTATGAGGCTCCTTGCCGTCTTCGTCGCCTTTTTGTTTCCTCGGTCAGCTGCAATAGGATCGTGGGAAGATTATATTCTAAGAATTTTCTGGCCGAGAGGATAGGTCTTCTTGCGACTGCCACTTCGATTGCTCAAAGCATAAACCCTTACCTGATTCGGCTAACAATGCTTGGTCTTACCCTGAATATGGCGGAATAAGCCTAACTACTCAGTTCTCTGCTGGTCGATACGTGATCTCTTCAATGATGTGAGTGATGCTTCGATGATGCATTTACTCGAAGGAAATTAAATTTTCTTTATGCGTATTTTCCAACGAAATGCGGATACATCACAATCATCATTAAGCATCATTGAGTGATGCTTCTTTCGATGTATTCTTGGGTTTAGGTGATATGTTCTGGCCAGTCTGTGTCTCTTTCTTAGGTTAGCGTTTTGGCCGTAAGTATCTGGTGAGCGATGTGCTCACGGTTGTGGAAAATACTAGGTTTTGTACCAGCGCTGGTATGGAACGGGAATCATAATGAGTGCGGTCGGGAACTCGTAAGCTCCTCCCGGGGCCGCCGCTGATACTGCGATGTGGTGGCCAATCCACTGGAGTTTTCTTCACTGCGAACTCTTTTTGCTTCAGTCCTATTTGAACTCTAAGCCGAAATGTACAAAATTGATGGTTGCCTATCTCAAGGTGCAGAAAGCTCTGGCGGCATATGCCAGCACGTAGAGTAAGACGATTTCGACGGCCGCGATCTGGCGAACCTGATCATAACTCAGATCATACAACAGAATCCATCCCGCAACCGTGGAACCTGATACTATTAATAGGAGTGAGGCAGAGCTGTTCAGCAATGTCGCTCCGGCAACGAGAAGCATGGCGGCCATGGCTACTGCTCGCAGCCACATCTTCTTCCCGACGCCGATAATGCATGATTCTCCTAGAAGACCGACTGATCTTAGAATATCTGCAAGCGCTGTAGCCACCAGGATCTCAAGCGGCATCATGTAAAGAAGCCTCCATTGCTCAGGTGAAGGGATGAAGATAAGCCCCAAGGAGGCGATTGCTGTCCAAGACAGGACTAGTCGAACTGGTTCCTTGTGCACCTTGTAAAACCTGTACAGGCCATATAGTGCGAGTGTAAAGGTCAGAGGGGTTGCATAGCTTCCATATGCAAAGTAGCTTGATAGCAGCACATCGTCTTGGAAGAAGTGTCCCAAGTTGAGAGGAGTCATCTGGGTTAGAATTGCCATCGCTCTCGACCACGAGTCTTGAAGGCTGGTAGATGCGCCGGGGGCGACAAAGCCAACAGCGAAAACGAGAAGGATCGCTGCTAAAGATCCGATCGTGATACCTATCAGACGGACATTGCCCCGCCCCGAGAGATTCATCCTCCAAGAAATGAATGTGTAAGCGACAAGGACCAAGGTTGCGAACACCCATGTCGGAAAATGGATACCTAGCATCAGCCAAGATAGGGCTATGGTGCAGCAGAACCACGATCTCGACCCGGATCCAACAGCCTTCAACGCAGCTGCGTAGAAGATTATCATCAAGATCATCGCGAGCCAGTTTGCAATTATGAAGTATTGGATTCCTATTGTGACATGAGGAGAAACAGATGCCAGAAGCGCACTCAAGATGGCTAGCCTCTCGTCTTTGAGATAGCAGCTAACGAAGAGGTAGGTCGAAACTACGAGTGCAGCTGTCAGGATCACTTGGACGTACTTCAGAAACGTTTCTGCCTCGATTGAAAGGCATGCTCTTATTGAGTACATGAGGAGGAAGAAAAGAGGGCGATCAGTTGAGAAAGATGACCCCATTCCATATCGATCCATCTGTTGGAACACAGAGAGGTAGTAATGGGCATCCCCAGTCAATGGATAACCTACTAGCAACCGAGACGAGCTCACGATGACGCCTATGGCCACTGGCAGTATGACATGCAGCCAATAGTGAAATCTCACTGGTTGTCGCAGAGCGTTTCCTCTGGCCACTGTCGGTTCCTGTCGCACTCGACGATCCTTCAATTCAACTTTGGTTAGGATAGGTAACCAAAGTATCTGGGTTGCAAGTAGGGCAAACAGAACAATCGTGTAAGGAAACAACCTTATGCTCACCCCTTCAAGGTAGCCGTAGACATTCAAGGGAGATCTGCCCGTACTGGTTCGGACAACAGGAATCAGACTTCCCACTGTTCCCACTGCCATGATCAGCGTAGGCCATAGGAGTGACGACAAGAAGATCACGACAGAATGCCCAGAAGAAATATGGAACAGCTCTTCAGAACTAGCTACCTGAAGCCACGAGGCGATCATGATTTCTCCTGACATAAAAACGATCCCGGCGATTGCTATGACAGTTCCAAGTGGAGATGGCTCCACCATGCCCGAAGCTGCAGCTATGACTGATCCCAGCACAACCCCTGCGCCAATATCTGAGATCGCCCTTGAGCGCCGATGGAAGAGGCAGTAATCGGCAACGCCTGAGACAAAGCCCGAGATTACCAAGACTGCCCGGTCCCAGAGCACTGATTCTAGAACAAGATGAATCAGTCCAACAGAGTTCGCTGATGTCAACAAGAAGAGAAAGATGTGAAAAGCTTCAAGGCATAGAACCAAGGTATAAGCGACGGCTCCACCAGTTGCCTTATGCGATGACTGAACAACTTTTTCCAACGTCGTCTCCAACACTTGGAAAGTAAAGTCATCTCTGTCTTTCTTATTATTTGTCTAGCATCCTTTAGGGGGCAATTCACTTATTAGCGACACGAATACAACCGAGTATGCAGGACCGTTCCGGCGCCATTGCGCTAGGTGACCATGTCTGTGAGGTTCCGAAGCTTGGCAAGGCAATGCCGCCAAACTGACGTTGACCAGCATAGGAAAGATGTGAGGTGCTGGATTATGAGATCCGCAGCAGGGCGAGTTGCGCGGCCGACGAACGCAGAGCCTGGACGGGAGGCCGAGGAGACCTCATGAGGGTCGGATTAGTGACTCACGGCTTTCCACCTAAGGAAACTCACGGTACGGAATGGCATAGTTATCTCTTGGCGAAGGAACTGTCGAAGAGGCACAAGGTTCATGTGTTCAGTCGGGGATGGGGCGAAGATTACAGCGAATATGCGGAGGTTTTCGATGGAATACCAGTCAAGAGGATGAATACTCCCCCTCCGCAAAGGAGATTCCCTGACACGTACATAGACGACCGGGTTGCATTGAGCTTCTCCGATTTCCTGCAAGACTTGAAGCCAGATATGATTCATATACAGCATTGTATCGGCCTGGGCATGTCACTCCTTGAGGTTTCCATCGAAAGAAGGATACCAATTCTGCTCTTCCTTCACGATTTTTACCTTATGTGTCACAGGGTTTTCCTACTGAAGCCCGATGGGCAATTATGCAATGGCCCAAAGGGTCAAAGATACTGCGCAGATTGCATCTTGGCATTCGATCACTTGCTAAGCGAGGGGAAGGCTCGCGAGTTGGGTTTAATGAGATACCACTATGTTCAAGGTCTCCTATCAAATGTCAATCAAATCCTTGCGCCCTCTGAATTCGTCAAGGAGACGTTCCGAGCAAACTTCCCTACGATTTGCAAAATAATCGTGTGCCCTCTAGGACTGGATCTGAGGCTCAAAGAAGACTTTGAGAAGAAGGAATCGAGAAGATTGAGGTTCGGATACATCGGGCAAAGCTACCCATACAAAGGTGTCCACGTGCTGGTTGAGGCGTTCAAGGACCTCGGGGCAAAGGACGTGGAACTGCGAATTCATGGAGGTGGCGAACCGGGCTATGTGAGTTCGCTGCGCAAAGATGCCTCGAAATCGAATATTCTATTCTCTGGTCCGTACGGGCATGAGGAACTTGGCAGGATACTGTCTGAGATCGATGTCTTCGTTATGCCATCCACATGTCATGAGAGCTTCTCCTTCACAATTCGAGAAGCCCTCTCCGTTGGCATTCCTGTCGTGGTTTCAAATGTCAGAGCCCAGGCGGACGCAATCACCGAAGGGTTCAACGGGCTACACTTCAAGAACGGAGATCCAGACGATCTGAGAGAGAAGCTTCAACGCATCATGGAAGAACCTGGCCTACTCACAAGACTGAGCAACAACGCGAAGAAGACTCCAATCCCGAGAATTCGCAAACAGGCAGAGCAGTTGGAAAGCTTGTACTGGAAGCTAGTAGAGCGAAGGCGAAAGATAGGGCCGGCAAGAGTGGAGCAGATATTTCCGTCGGGTCGTCCTCTCTTCAACATTCTCACATATGTCAGAAATCTAGAGAGAACCAAGCGAAATCTACAGAAGACCAAGCGAAACCTAGAGACTGCCGCGGAGGAATTGAATCGTTTGAAAGGAGAGCTTTCTGAGCGAGTTTCTGAGCGAGAGTCGAGGATAGGGGCGTTGGAGTCAGAAAAAGCCAACCTGACAGACGAATTGAATCGTGTGAGAGGAGAGCTTTCTGAGCGAGCATCAAGGATCAACTCACTGGAGGGCGATATCGGGACATTGCAGGGCAAGATCGCGGCATTGCAGAGCGAGCTGATAGGCATAAGCGAACAGCTTGGCGCTATCAAGCATAGTTTCGGCTATAGGCTCATGAGAGCATACGCGTCAAGGATCGATAACCTTCTCCCAGATGGCACTGGTAGAGGCAAGCTACGGAAAATAGTGGTCTCCGGCCTGAGAGTGGCTGCAGAGGAAGGATTACGATCACTTCTAAGAGTAGCTTGGCTGAGGATCAGGAAACGAGCGTTCAGAGAAATTGAGCCCGTTGCAACCTTGCCTGCAGCTGTCAGCGAGCAACTTCCTCAACCTAGCGCGTTGTCAGAGCAGGTGTTGAAGGAGAGGCTGAGCTTGTTCCTATCTCAGCCTTCCCCGAAGTTGGTGTTCCCGCGGTTCCATGAGCCCATCGTGAGCATCGTGATACCGACGTTCAACAGGGCTGAGTACCTATACCATTCCCTTGAGAGCATCATGGCTTATGCTGATGTCCCCTTTGAACTCATCGTGGTCGATGATTCCTCACGTGATGAAACACCGCGATTGCTGAAGAAGCTTGAGAACGTTCAGATCGTTAGGAACCGAGTGAATCTGGAGTTCATAAGAAGCAGCAACAGAGGAGCGGGCCTAGCGAAGGGACGCTACATCCTATTCCTCAACAACGACGTGACTCTTACCTCGCGGGGGCTTTCCACTCTAGTCGCAACCATCGAGCAGTACCCAAGATGCGGAGCAGTTGGAGCGAAACTGGTTCGTCCTGACGGAACATTGCAAGAAGCGGGGTCCATAGTCTGGCGGGACGGGTCAGCATCAGGATACGGACGAAACGGCAACCCACAGAACCCCGAATATGGCTATCTCCGAGAAGTCGACTACTGTTCAGCAGCCTGTCTGCTTATTCGAGCTGAGCTTTTTCAGAGGCTAGGAGGATTCGATGAGCTCTATCTCCCCGCCTACTATGAAGACTCCGATCTATGCTTTGGCATAAGGCAGCTTGGCTTCAAGGTGGTTTTTCAGCCTGAAGTAACAGTTCTTCACCATGAATTTGGAAGCCGATCGTTTGAACGTGCAGAGGCACTATGCCAAGTAAATAAGCCGAAGTTTGAGAAGAAGTGGAAGGCAATCCTTCAGGAGCAACATCCTTACGGTGAAGTCTTGCAAGCACGCGATAGGCGCCAAGGAAAGCGTGTTCTGGTAATCGATGATCAAGTCCCAGAGCCCCGTCTTGGCATAGGCCTTCCCCGGGCCTGCCAGATGATCAAATTTCTCTCTGAACTAGGTTATGTTGTGACCTTCGTGCCCTTAGTCAACCAGACCCAATGGCAGCCTACCACACGCGAATTGCAGCAGTTGGGAATCGAGGTCTTCTATGGTGAGAGCTTCAGCCCTGAGGAGTTGCTTCGAAACAGGTCAGGATACTACAGCATCGTCATCATCAGCCGACCTCACAACGCGAAAAAATCTCTAAGCCTCACGCGCCAGCATTATCCAAGCGCCCTCCTCATCTACGATGCTGAGGCACTGTTCTCCGTGCGAGAGATCTTGAAAGCGGAGATAGAAGGACGCAGCATGAGCGAAACGGAGAAGAGGAGACTCCTAAGCGAAGAGCTTGACCTGATGAAGGGAGCTGACCTAGTCATTACAGTCTCAGAGGCCGAGAGAGAAACCATTCTGAAAGAAGCAAGTCACCTTGACATAGAAGTATGGGGACATACCCACGATTTGCATGTGCCCGCCACACCATTCTCGAAGAGGAAAGACATACTGTTCGTTGGGTCTTTCACTCACGGACATCCGCCGAATACCGACGCCGTGCTGCACTTTGCCACTGAGCTGTTTCCTAAGATTCGTGAGAAGCTGCCAGATTGTCGATTTATCGTTGTGGGCTCTTCGCCCCCTGAGCCGGTCCGTAGGCTTGCCTCACCGCACATCATCGTCACTGGATATGTCGAAGAGTTGAGGGAGTACTACGAGAAGTGCCGCATCTTTGTAGTGCCGCTTCGATTCGGAGCCGGCCTCAACTACAAGCTCACCGAAGCCATGAGCTACGGGATTCCTTCAGTGATTTCACCTCTCGCGGCACAGGGTCTCGCCGCTCAGAACGAAAAACAAGTGCTGATCGCACGGAACGATAAGGAGTTCATTGAAAAAACCGTCCAACTGTATACAGACGACGCTCTCTGGCATGAAGTTCAGCAAGGAGCTCAACACTACATTCACGATAATTGCTCGCCCCAGACGACGAAGAAGAAGCTCGCTGAGATTCTCAACCGCCAACCAAGGGGATTGGTGGTTGCTTGAACACTGAGGGTTAAGGGTTCTGGGGAGATGAGAGATGGGCGCTTCCAAGATCTTAAAGAAGCTAGCCCCTCTACTATCTCCCGGTGGAACTCGAAGAAGAGAGATTCTTGATCTCTTCTCCTCGGCCGTCTCAATCACCGTGAACGAAGGGCCCGGCAGCCTAGTCAAAGCCGTAGTTCAACGATACCTGAAGCGAAAGAGAGCGTTTCACACACTCAACCGTAACAAACAGTATCAGATATGGCTGGAATATAATCGGCTTACAAGTAGGATTACTGCAACTATGCGTGAGGAGATCGCTGGATTTCGATATAGTCCCAAGATCAGCGTAGTGATGCCGGTTCGCAACGAAGATGAGAAATGGCTCGAGACAGCAGTTAACTCATTAATTCAGCAAGTCTATCCTAGCTGGGAACTCTGCGTAGCTTTAGACGCATCTACAGAGAAGCACGTGAAACGGATTCTGGAGGAGTATCAGAGCAAAGACATCCGGCTGAAGGTGACTAGCCTGGGGCTCGACGCCGGGGTTGCTGCCGTACTGAATGACACAGTATCATCATCGACAGGAGAGTTCGTCGCGCTCCTATACCCCTGTGACGAACTTACCCCCAACGCCCTTTACGAAGTGGCTAAGCTTCTAAACGAACGTCCTGACGTAGACTGCGTCTACACTGACGAGGATCAGATAGATTTAGGTGGACGTAGAGTTGAACCGTTCTTCAAGCCTGACTGGTCACCCGACCTCCTTCTCGCCATGAACTATGTAGGCCACCTCAGCGTTGTCAGGAAGAGCCTCCTGTATGAAATAGAGGGCTTCCGTTTGGGATTCGACGGAAGCGAAGACTACGATCTAATGCTGCGAGTTGCCGAGAAAACCAGCAAGATTGCGCACATCGCCAAGCCTCTCTACAGCCGACGAATACTTCCCGATTCAGAAAAAACTGTAAGAGATGTATTCGCCAGGAAGGCGCTGCAAGACGCATTGAGCCGCCGTGGGATCAGAGGTGAGATCCTAGACGGATACGGCCGACACTACCGAGCAAAATATGATCTATCAGGCAGCCCTCTCGTGAGCATAATAATTCCCACGAAAGACCATGTCAACTTGCTGAGGCGTTGCATAGACAGCATAGAGTCAAAGACAACATACAGTGAATATGAGATAATAATCGTAGATAACAATAGCACTGAGCCTGAAACATTATCCTACCTGAGCTCTTCGAAGCATAGAGTCCTAAGGTTCAACGAAAGCTACAACTTCTCTAAGATCAACAACTTTGCTGCTGGAGAGGCAAGAGGAGACTACCTAGTATTCTTGAACAATGATACGGAGGTCATCGAACCAGAATGGCTGGAGGCGATGCTTGAGCATTCACAGCGACCTGAAGTTGGAGCAGTCGGAGCACTCCTAATCTTTCCGAACAGTAAGCATGCAAGTCAAGAAGGAACTATCCAACACGCAGGAGTAATCTTAGGGATCTGCGGAGTCGCAGGCCACGCGTTCAGAAACCTGCTTGTAAACCGTGCCAACTACTTTGATCTACACAAAGTGACTCGCAACTGCAGCGCAGTAACATTCGCGTGTGCGATGATGAGAAAGAGCCTGTATGAAGAGTTCAATGGCTTGAACGAGGACATACCAATCTCATTCAACGACATAGACCTATGCCTTCGCATCCGTGAAAAAGGATACTTGATAGTGTTTACTCCCTATGCTCGTCTCTACCATTATGAATGCGCGACTAGAGGGCGACTACATCCGCCAGAAGATGAGACTTCCACATTGAACCGCTGGTCGAAAAGCATCTTGGAAGGCGACCCTTACTACAATCCGAATCTAACATTTCAGAGGGAGGACTTCTCATTGGCGCCAAAGTGCTTCAACGTAAGGGCGCTAGCCATACTGCTTGAAGTTTATCATTCAAGGTTCGACTTGCAAAGAGCATACCCGGAGGTCATGGATGACAATCATCAGAGGCTGATCGACTGGGCTGCTGAGTCTGGAATCACCGTTGACGGCGCAAGATACCTGCTCAGACCGTATCATGCATGGTATGTAGAAAACTGTTCGAACAAAGTCAAACCTGTTGCGACAATCCTCGGATTGTATAATGTTGACTCTCATCTGCAAAGGTTGTTTCCAGAAGTGTTGAGGCAAGACTATAGGCGGCTGATGGCATGGGCCTCGAAGATAAGGGAAGCGGAATGTCAATGTAACCCTGCGCTGAGGCGCCTGCTACCATACCTGTCCATCTATAGAAAACATACTCTATCTAATTAGAAAGCTGTTCAAGCAATCTCAACCAGGTATCGGGGGGTTTGAAGTGGCGCGAAGGCTTAAAGTAGCGTATGTATCGGCTCTGTGCTCACTGCTCTGCTTCGTTGCATACTTTACCATGGCATCTTTTTCTTCTCCGCATCCTACCCGAATCGGCGTAGGTCCGATTGTGATGGAGCTTGTTGAACCTAAATCAGGCACGATTCTCAGTGGTACGGTGCCGTTCAGGGCAAAGATTGTCTCTGGCGATCCTAGAATCATCAAAGGGGTTGGGCTAGAGTTCATCCAGGATAATGCGGTGAAGATCGGTCCCCTTGAGATGTGGCATATCCATTCAGCTCCTCCACACGCTGAAGACTTCTGGTATATGTCGGTTGATCTATCGGAGGTTCCGACCGGCAGATATGAGGTAAGGATTTCGGCGTGTGACAGTGAAGTCAAGACTGTTGGAGAGCTTAGCTTTGATGTGGAAGTCGGCCAGAGTGCAGGCGCTTACGCGCACCTAGAAGGATTAGGCTGGCTCGGCGGGGTGCTGGCAGTCGTCGCTGTGGCCGCTTACTGGCGGAGAATCTGAATCATCTGTAAAAGAGAGTAGCCCGCGCTGGAAGACAGGCCCGAAGCAGGTTTACAGAGCGCAGAACGACATCTTTTTTCCTGTCAGACAAAAGCCATCACAGCTATTCTTTAGGACTTTCGCTGGAAGAAGCTGTGCCTTATCCAAGGTTTCAGCCTTCGTTGCTCCTGTGAGGCCCACGGTCTTGCGTGTAGTCGAGGACGAAGTATGGATGGGTTGACTTTCTCAAACCCAATTCGGAAATATGGTAGCCTGGCGTTTCTGGGCGTTTGCTTGTTCAGGCCGCCTGCTTCATATCTTACTGAAAAAGTTCTTGAGTGCTTGACGTGTTGCTTCACCGTAGGGTTGTAGGGCAAATGTCTCGAAGCCTACATCGTTCCAAGTGAATCCAACACCCTTCGGCATTGCTTTGCAGTACGCGTCAAGAGCGATCTGTGCGTCCTTTAACTCCTCTTGCTTAGCAAGTTCGTTTGCCTCCGTTTCGTACCACCAATATTCAGAGACCATCCATGGAACCATCTTGCATCTGGCTAGATTGGCGAATGTTTGACAAGCTTGAAATTTTCTTCTAGTATTCTCTTCTGAGACGCCAGGTGATGTCCCAATGTTGACTCCAGCAATGTCCAGATCCTTGAAAAAAGCGTCCGAAAGGAAGCCCCTCAACCTCTCAATCTCCGTTACGACATGTATGATTCTGCCAGAGAAATATTGACGAGCCGTTGAGACTGCCAAAGGCCAAAACTCGGTAAGATTCCTTTCTAGCTCATCGCTGCTCCAGCCTTGGTTCTTGAAGAGAACCTCCACCTCGCTGCAAGGGCTAAGATACTCAACTCTTTGATCTTCAAGGACCTTGGCGTACGTTCTGATGAAGTCCAGATAGGCTGTCTTGAATACTGTGTAAGACGGTATCTCCACGGATGCTGGTGGGCCTCGGCCAAAGGTTGGAGAAACCCAGATACCCCAACCCAACTGTTTGAGCCTGGCGATGTCCTGAAGGAGATTGTCAAGATTGACGGGCTGATACATGCTGTCTTGCAGTTCCGCTATCAGGAAGACCTTGACAGAATTAAATCCGGTTTCCCTCATCTTTCCCAGATATTCATCGGTGAACAGCGGCCTATGCTCCTTCTCGTATGGCGCTGGCCCGAGATGAAGTGCCTTTATGGTTTCACGCCTGCCATCGCCGGCTGCAACTACCGCGATCTCGGTTGATTGCTGTATTCCATCGTTGTTCAAGTCAGTCCATTTGCAGACATAGTAACCTTGAGTTAACGACGGCAGATTTGGATAGACATGGTCAGTGAAGTAGACGCCGCTTGCGTAGGTGCCTGTGTGCGTGATCCCCCACATCGAGAGGACGGTCCTCGACCCATTGGCGTATATCTGGAGTACGAAATAGTCGGCTTTGGCGTGATCGTAATTGGATCTCGACACAGAGTAAGCAATTGCAGATCCCCTCATGAATTTGAATCTGGTTATATCCATCGAGAAGGTGATGGGAACACATCCCAGTCCCTCATAGTAAGAAACAGCTTTACTGGCTGCGCAGCCACCACAAACAACAATATTACCGGTGAACAAAGGTGCGCCCGTAGTCTGGTCGATCTTGACTCGATCAATTTGACTGATGATGTTCTGTGGATTGCTGCATTTCGAATATACGAACCCGAGCGCTGAATCATCATAGATGTTCCCTGTTCGAATAAAGTAGACAGTTCCTGCGGGGGCTTTCAGTATGGCCCCTGATAGTTCGCTCATCGCGGGCGCAACAGCAGCTGCACCCGCCATAATCCGGTTTGGACTCACCTGTGCGCGTACCCACGAAAAGACAAGTGCAATGAGAATGATACGCTTCAACCATTGCAATGTCCAGAAAAACAAACTGTTAACGCCCGCTTCAAAGCCAGTCTGCGCCTCTTCCTAAAAAAACTTCTCTCCGTCGGCTCTTCGCGTAAGGACTAGCAGAGTCTGCGACACTCTATTTCCGTTGTTCGGACCTGTGCTAGCAGAATACACTACGCCGAGAGAATGAAGGATAGGTCAGAGAACTGATGGGCCTCGCGGGAAATCGGGCGGATCGGCATCTACGCAAGCGGACCTTGTTTCGCTGACACGATTTATCCGAACCTTGCATCTTACAAGGCTACATACAGATCGCATAGATCCCAATCCAACTCCCCGGACTTCGGCGCGAGCTTCGACACAACATAAACTTTCGTTCTGAGAGGATTTGACCTTGGGGCCCTGTAATCGTCAGTTCATGATTTAGGGATGGAACGGTCGTCGGCTCGTAGGGAAGGTTGGACCAGCAGGCAAGATAGACACCAAAGTGAGCGACTTCTCTTTTCCAGGACTAATCCTTGTTCGAAAGCGTTCTGATCTCCTGTAAGGCGGAACGGAGAAGCGCAAGCCATGCAGACCAAGATAGTTGCTGGTTTTGAGACGCCTATAGTCCCACTTTGTCCTTCGCGATCGTTCAAACACCTGAATAAATATTCGGGGTCCGCATCATGCGCGGACTTCGATGTCTCGACTCATACATGTAGGTATCGTTCTGCTCACTCTTTTGATTCCTTTTTCTGCAGTTCAAGGCTCAGATCTCCAACACCCAGATATGAGTCCTGTACATCTGAATGGGGTCGAATCAGATTGGCGCTTCATGTCGAGTCTCAACCAGACAGCAGAGCTGATTGTTCGCGGAACTGTCAGGAAGATCGATTCACAGCTCAGAGACAAGAGTATATGGTCGAGAGCTGAAGTCGCAGTCGAGTCTGTCGAACGGGGCCAACCTGTCTCGAAGGTCTACGTAGAGTATGAAGGAGGAGATGTGGGAGGGTTAGCGCTGATAGTATCGAACCAGCCCAGGTTCAATGTGGAGGATCATGTCCTTCTCTATCTGGTACGAGGCAAGGGCGACGCTTATTCGGTGGTCGGTGGGCCTGCAGGCAAGATACTCTTGGGTTCAGGGGGCATGGTATTGCAGCAATCCGTGACCGGATATAGCTATGAAGGCTTCCATTGGCCATCAAGTAAGATTCCGGTTGGTTACTACGTGAACACATCTGGAGGGCCTACAGGAGCATTGTCAGCGGTGCAGGCTGGCTTCCAATCTTGGAATAGCGCAGGAGCAATATTCTCGTTCCAATATCTGGGCACGACCACGAGAGGATGTGACTTTGATGGATACAACGTAGTCTCTTGGCAGCACATTGACGGTGTCGGCGGAGCCTTAGCGGTTGCCACAACATGGTACCAACCCCCATCTACAGAGCTAGTTGAATGTGATATTCGTCTTGATGTGGACGATAGCTGGGCGACGGACGGGTCGCCCACAAAGTATGATGTTCAGAATATTGCTGCCCATGAGTCTGGACACTGGTTACAACTTCTCGATCTGTATGACTCTCAGAGCTCTGAGATGACTATGTACGGCTACGCAGGCCTTGGAGAGACGAAGAAGAGGACACTCGAATGGGGAGACATAGCAGGGATACGTGCCATCTATGGGTCGTCCGGCTCCGTGACGGCAACTGTTACGACAACAACCACAACCACGTTAACGAGGTCCTCGATTAGCTATGCCTCTACCGCTATCACCATGACTCAGCGTTCTACAACCGTGCTGACATCAATTCTTCCTGTGGCAACTCTCAGTTACACGACTCTTGTGCTCTCAGGATCAGTTTCGACAACCTATACTTCTAGAACAACTCTCATGTCCGCCTCGGCTTCCTATTCGACGACTACGTCAGCTTCGTCTGGAACTTCCGTCTTTACCAGTACGGAACTCTCAAAGGCTGGAACAGTCATGACAGTAGAGCTTCTCACCTCTGTCACCACAGCGGGAAATACAGTGTTCGTGAATATGATCATCCAACAGACCCTCGTCGAGCAGTTCCTTCAGAAGATCACATCCACAGTGCTCTACTGGCTCAGTGAATTTGCTCGCGTCACTCTATTTCTGCCTGGAACGGCGAAGGATACGACTGTCAAGGTTGAGCCTGGACTTGGCAGCACTGTGGGAGCGGTGTTCGGAGGATCAGACCCTGTGGGTTTCCTGTTGACGGGCAACATATACGATGACTCTGGAATGCTGGGCATATATGCGCATAGGAACGCTCCGAAGATTCTCTTCCCCAAGACAGATACAGGCAAAGTATCATCGACTGGACAGCCTACGTGGTCTGGCTATATGCATCTGGTCACTGTTGGCGGACACGCGGCGAACCCGACGACCAAGTACTATGAGGATAATGGGTTGGCGCCAATCAGGGCGGTGGTGAACTCGAATGGAACCATCTCAATCTTGCGCGGCAGCGCTCTTCAGCTGAATGTGCCGCTTTCCTCAGTCAGTCAGAGCAACGACTACTTCGTCATGCAGGTTTTATCAGACGGAGCGCATAAGGTCGTGATCCTTTGGGGGATACAGCAGTGGGGAACATACGCAGCAGGCGTCTGCTTCGACGGCAAGTATCCGGACATGGCCTCGCTCACGTACGGCTGGTACGTAGTGCGCTGGCAAGACCTAAACGGAAACGGGATACCAGACTACCCAACAGAATTCATAATAGTAGCAAGCGGAACCTAGACAGCGAAAGGTACGAAGCAAGTGTATTGGGAAGATTTGTTGAGGCGACCGGTCTCTTCACTCCGCCTTATGGATCGAAGTGAAGGAGCTTCACATTGTATGACCAAAGGTTGGAATCGAGTATGAAGAGTGGTTGCAGAAGAACCCGGACAGGGGCAGGAGCAGCTATTCTTCTTATCCTAATGTTCCTACAATTTCATTTAGCGCCGCCTCCGCGTGCTTATGCAAATACACCGCCCACTAAACCGAGCAGTTCTCCTTTCATGTGCGGAGGAGTAAAACGAGATGGGGCACACCCGCAGGCGTCCCCCTACGCTCTTCCCCAATGGGGTGGTGGTAGCATTTCGATTGCGTTCGACGGGAGCTTTCCGGTAGCAAATCGGACATATACCCAGACACTATTCAACATTGTCTATCCGGCGATAGTGAGGATTTACGGTTACCCGTCGAATGCCATCACGATAACTGTGAGATACAACTCCACGGCCGGAGGATGGAGTTACTACGTGCCGAGGACCAACAGCATCGAATTGGGTCTTTTGCCCATCGTGAATCCTCCGAACACTAATAATGCTAGTTGGGATGGTGCGTTCACACACGAATTGATACACGGATTCCATGACGCCTTTTGGGAAGCATGGGACGGCTTGTCAGCGTCTTGGAATGAGGAGGGAATGACGGAGGCAGCCACGGAGATTGTTGCATTGAACATTCAAGGAACGAGGAACATTGTAAGCTACAGTCCTGTTGACAATCTTCGCCTATATGATGAGTTCAGCTATCTAGGAAAAGATGTGGTTGGAGGAACCACTTACGCGGGCGGCAAGATTATTCCGGACATTTTCTATCGTCTAGCGGCTTCGATGTTCTGGATTCTAACAACTGAGCTTTCCACAGATCCAACCAACCCGTATGATTTTCTCAAGCGTCTGAATACAAGGCTTTACACGATCGGCGCATCCACAATTATTGATGATGCAACCTTCAAAGACGCTGTCAAATTCGTTGCAGGCACTACACTGGTAGAGGGGATCTCTCCCGATATCTGGATATCTAACCAACCCATATCCTATGTCCAAGGAAGCGCAGGGCCTCAGCTCGGAGTGTATTCATGGGAACCTGAGAACCTATATAACCTACGAGCCTTCGTTTTCAACCGGGTAGTGAACCAAACCAATCCTTGGAACACTCGAGAGAATCCCATATCTGGCGTCTCTGTAACCATTCAGGTCTTCGATTGGGCTGGAAGTCAGGTTGCAAACTTCATCGGCCCGACTGACTCTTCGGGAACCACAAACTGGTTCAATCTTGGTTCAAGTTACCCTCTGCCCTTCGGAGCTTACAGAATCGTCGCAACGGCAACGGGCGGCGGTTTAAGCTCGCCGCTGACGTCCGTAACTTACGCCCGAGGCACCGGTAATACTTGGTGGATTATAGGAGCAGACACATCAGTGTACGGAGTGGTCATCGACTCTTCAGGAAGGCCTGTGCTAATACCCGTGTTCGTGACAAGAGGTACCGGTACCTTGCTGATCCTCCAAAATGGATGCTTCGCAGTCCAACCGTCCTCGACTGGTACGCGTTCCGAGTTCACGCTTACGGACGGCCTGCTTATTACAAGGATTGTCGCCAAACCGAACCCCTACACACGTGTAGTCTGGTTCTCAACTGGATTTGATTTCTATCTGAGCGCTTCCCCTCAGTACTATCTTCCGCAGGGCGGTTCCAGCAACATCACAATCACAGTTGCTTTGACAGGTGGAGTGACTCAGCCGGTTTACCTGTCGGTGTCTGGTCTTCCTTCAGGTGCTTCAGCCTCATTAACCCCGGCTTCAGGTAATCCAACATTCACAAGCACATGCACCATCAGCACCTCATCGTCTACCCCAACCGGCTCATATGCGATAACTGTGACTGGTACGGCCGTACCGCCGCCGCCGGCCGTAGGGTTAACTCGTACCACAACATTCACGTTGACCGTTAACGCTGTAACAACCATTTGGATCACAACTGCGACAACGACTTCTTCTACGTCGACTAGTTATGTTTCTGCGACTGTTTCTTCGACTCAGCGGTTGAATGTGACGAGTACCGCTACTTCTCTATCCACCTCGTTTTTGACGACTGCGACTACTTTGATTTCCGGCTCTGTTTCTACGACTTATACTAGTCGGACGACTTTCTATGTGACTTCAACGATTCCCAGTACGACTGTTTTGACTTCAACTGTCAGGTCTAACTCCACTAGTACGGCTCTCTCTAAGACTGGAACGACCTCAGTCACTCAGTTCCTTACGTCAAGTAGGACTGTTGGTAATACGGTTTACCTGAATGTTACAGCTCAAATAACCTATATCGAGCAGTATCTCCAACGAATCGCTTCTACATTGGTCAACTGGTTCAATCAGATTACTCAAATCATCCGGAACGTCTTCGTCACCGCAACAGTCAGAGATACGGTTGTCAGGGTTGAGCCAGGCCTAGGCAGCACTGTAACAGGCATGTTCTCAGGATCGGATCCGGTAGGCTTCATGATGACGGGGAACATATACGATGATTCTGGGCTAGGCTTCATATATGCGCATAGAAGCCCTCCGAGGATCCTCTTCCCCAAGACAGATACAGGCAAAGTATCATTGACTGGTCAGCCTACGTGGTCTGGCTACTCGCACTTGGTCACTGTTGGCGGACACGCGGCGAACCCGACGACCAAGTACTATGAGGATAATGGGTTGGCGCCAATCAGGGCAGTGGTGAACTCGAATGGAACCATCTCAATCTTGCGCGGCAGCGCTCTTCAGCTGAATGTGCCGCTTTCCTCGATCAGTCAGAGCAACGACTACTTCGTCATGCAGGTTCTATCAGACGGAGCGCATAAGATCGTGATCCTTTGGGGGATAGCGCATTGGGGAACATACGCCAGCGGAGTGTACTTCGACGGCATGTGGTTCGGAGATATGGCATCTCTGACCGCTGGCTGGTACATAATTCGCTGGCAAGACTTGAACGGAAACGGGATACCAGACTACCCAGGCGAATTCACGACAGTATCAAGCGGGACCTAGGCTGTGAAAAGCAGACTCTCGAAGCAAGGTCAGCCGGTGAGAACTGAGGAAAGGCAACTCCATTGAAGATGCCATGTCTATGAGCTTTGATGAGCGATACTACTTGCTCCTGCTGAAGTTTCCACGTATCAACCATGCATAGTGCGCGTAATCTTCTGAGAAAGGTTCTTGGAAGTTTGTTCTCGTGGGATAGGAACTGGGATGTCTTTGCGATGCTGAGGACTGTAATCTCTCCCGCAGCTTGTAATGCCCTGTAACTTTCCTTGGTCTTCTCTCAGAGCGAACTCTAAGTGTAGACAGGCCAAGTAAACTACTCAACCTTCACAGATATTTCACCTGACAATTTCTGGTCCAGTAAGGAGACTAAGATCCTGTAGGTTCCCTTGGGCACCGGCCTTCCAGAAAGATCGCATAGGTTCCAGTCCAGTTCCCCCAATTTCAGCTGCGAGCCATAGTGAAGCGTTATCGGCTCCTTCCTGTGGATGAACTCTTGTCTTGATAGGATAGGGCCTTCGGGACCTGTGATTGTCACCTCATGATTGAGAGACGGTATCGTGGCTGAATCCGAGAACGGGTTGAACCTGCACGCCAGGTAAAAGTCAAAGTGGGCTGAGTCTCCCCTCTGGAATGAGGTCTTGTTGGAGACAATCCTAACCTCAAGCATGTCTGTAGAGTTCGCATAGAACCATGAGAGAAGAGCGCCAGCAGCACAGATCAAGATGATGACACGCTTCGAGATACCCAACGATATCGTTTGACCTTTCCCATAACCCTCTATTTTATGATTACCGTGTTCTCAGAGTCCATCATGGTCACATGAATTGCTAGGGCCGCTCTTGCCTTGATCTCTTACTTGACCAACAAGCTAGTTTCATCCGTAAGCTCTACTCTCCTACGGTATCAAAGTCGCTGAGACAGGAACGGTCACAACCACGCGGCTGTCTGCCTCCGTCACAATTGTTGTGGGCACAATTCAGGTGGGAGTTGTAGCGCTCATGTGAGCCGTTTCTTAGTCTCTTGGTTGTTTTCTCCTAACAGTCACCTGATTATATACGATCAAGAAGCAAGAAAAGAAAGGTTTCGGTCGATGCAAGAATCCGGATCACTCAGATGTCGTTGCTCAGTCATAGTGCTACTGGTGATTCTGGTCTGTCCTCTCATCACTCTGAGCAGAGCCTTCACCGTCCCGCTGGTGGAGAACAGTGCCTTGTATATGAATGAAGTCGCAACGTCTTCGTCTCCTCAGTCGGATCTGGAATCGGCAGCCGAGCTCATTGTTCGAGGCGCTATCAGCAAGGTTTACTGTCAACTCAAGAAGGGTACCATATGGTCGAGAGCCGAGGTTACAGTCCAATCAGTCGAAAAGGGGATGCCGGTCTCGAAAGTAATCGTGGAGTATGAGGGAGGAGAAGTTGGAGATGTCGGATTGATTGCGTCCAATCAGCCTAGGTTCAGCGTAGGGGAACACGTGCTTCTCTATTTGGTTCGGGGGGAAGGTGATGCCTTCAATGTTGTGGGGGGACCTGCGGGTAAGGTGCTTCTGGATTCGAGCGGCCGAATCTTGAACGAGGCTGGGCCTGGCTACAGTTATTCCGGCATCCATTGGCCCTTGAGCAAGGTTCCGATTGGTTACTACGTAAACACGGCCGGTGGGCCTGCCGGTGCGCTGTCAGCTGTGGAGGCGGGTTTCCAAGCATGGAACGAGGCAGGTACAACCTTTTCATTTCGATACTTAGGGGAGGCGACACGGCAAGACGCCTTCGATGGACAAAATGTAGTATGTTGGCGATATTACGATGGCCCAGGGAGGGCCCTTGCTGTCGCCATGACGTGGTACTATCTATCGACCCAGGAGATAGTGGAGTGCGACATTCGATTCGACTCATCTGACAGTTGGGCGACAGATGGATCGGACAAGATGTATGACGTTCAGAATGTCGCTGCGCACGAGTCCGGGCACTGGCTGAGCCTCAACGACCTGTACGATCTGGCATGCTGTGAGATGACTATGTACGGCTACGCAGGCCTTGGAGAGACGAAGAAGAGGACACTCGAATTGGGAGACGTTGCAGGGATACGTGCCATCTATCCCTCATTTGATTTCGGCTTGAGCAATAGTGGTGGGGTCATGGTTACTCAGGGCGGCTCAGGATCGAATAGGATAACTGTGACCTTTGCCTCTGCAATTCGCCGGACAGTGACTCTATCTGCGAGTGTTCCTTCACAGATAGCATTTGCTGTTGTCATATCCTTCAACCCTTCCTCTGGAGATCTAACATTCACGAGTATCTGCACAATCACAGCGTCTTCCTCCGCACCAACAGGCTCATACACAATAACCGTTGTCGGTACAAGTGGAGCGTTCACCCGTACGACTAGTTTCACGTTGACGGTGTACACTACGTCTTAAGATGGGCCCATGCCAACTGGCTGGGGGGCGTGTTGTGAAACGTGTCCGTTTGGGGCTACTATTGTTTGCAGCAGCACTCAGGTCGGTTCCGCCGATATCACCACGAGCTCTGGCACTTCGGCAAATGTTGTGGCCGATAGGTAGCTCTGGCTCTGAAATAGACCAAGCCAGACTAGCAGAACGCAAGACGGTTGCACTTTCAGGTCAAACAAGGGTTCTTATCGCTACTTTCATCGGGTCTACTTAGAAGGAATTCCGCCTTGTCCAAGATTTCAGTCTTGGCCGTACTTGTTCTAGTAACTACTGCGGCGTTCTTCGCGCCCATAGAAGGGACGCAGAACCCTTCTACTCTGTCCGGGATCCTGAACATAATACTATCCGATTCAGAGAAAGGGGGGTCGTGTCAGGTCTACTATCTGTATACGAGTTCCGGAGAATACGTTCAGATCTATCTAGCTGAGCCTGTTCCGTTAAGCTACTCGAAAAGGGAGGTGGTGGTCACTGGCACGATAGTCCAGCTTACTGATAGAACGACGATGAATGCGACAGCTATCGCCGTTGTAGGTGAAGCACGTGTCTCTGCTGTGGTTTCCGGAACTAGGAGGATAGCGATGCTACTTCTCAAGTATAGCGATTCAGCAGCATACGCACCTAACGATGCAGCTTACTATTCAAACCTCATGAATCCGACAACTAATTCGGTGAACGCGTTCTATCGTGAAGAATCCTATGGACTGTTAAGTGTCCAAGCAGACGTCTACGGTTGGTACACTCTCCCAAGGCCTCGAAGCTACTATGTCTATGGGAGCCTCACAACATGTGGCGTCTATTTCAACAGGCTGGTGAACGACGGAGTAGTTGTCGCCGACCCATATGTGTACTTTCCCCAGTACGATGATGTAAGCTTCGTCATGAATGACTACTTGGACTGCTGTGCGTGGGGTGGAAGTTACGTGATCACTGCTGACGGCGTTCCTAAGCTCTATGGCGCTACGTGGGAACCTCCTTGGGCTCAGAACATCGGAGTCTATGCTCATGAGATCGGCCACTCCATAGGCTGTCCGCACACGGGATTTGTGGGAGGAAATACATATGATTCAGTTTGGGATGTGGAGAGCGGAGGAACCAATTTCAATAGCGTGTTGCGAGGTAGCTACTACTCTGTTGCCGCTGGCCAAACGAAGAATCTCTACTCTCGGAATCCATGCCATCACATCGCCTATCACAAAATCAAGCTGGGCTGGCTTGACGGATATTACTCGGAAGTCGCTGCAGGGACCGCAACAACATTGACTCTAAATGCGTTGGCTGGTGCGCGCACAAGTGTTATGGCGGCCAAGGTACGCATCTCCGGGCAAGATCCATCCAAGAGATACCTTACGGTTGAGGCGAGAACCAAGATCAACTATGACCAATGGCTGCCCGGCGAAGGCATAATCATTCACTCGGTTGATGAAGATCGAGTCGTATCCGGCCTTGATAGTTCAGAGAATGTTCCGGCCTATCCGATAGACTCAACACCTGGAACCTCAACGCTTGACGATGCTCAATGGGCTGTTGGAACAACATACAACAACGCTGCCTACGGACTAAGCATCAGCGTAATTTCCAAGACCAGCAACTCGTATCAAGTGGGAATTGCGAACGGTGCATCATATATTACGATCACCACAACCACGACGACCATGTCAACCACTACTTCAACGTTGACTAGCTATGGCTCCACAAGTATAGTATCCTCGCAGCGATCTACGACGACGACCAAGTCGACTGTTCCAACAACCACTTTGTACTTCACAAGTACGATGCTTTCAGGATCGATCTCAACAAACTCCACTCTGAGAGTGACCCTGTCGTCTGCGTCAAGCTCCCTCTTGACGGCCACGGTGGCTTCATCCGGAACTTCGACCTTCACGAGTACAGAGCTTTCCAAGACGGGAACAATCACTATCGCACGGTCCTCCACCAACCTCACAACGGTTGGGAGCACGGTCTACGTGAAGATCATGGTTCAGCGCACGTTGGTTGAGCAATTCCTCAACAAGATCGTGACCACTTTTCTCCAATGGTTCAGTGAGCTCGCCAAAGTCACTCAGAACATCTTTCCTCCAGGAACTGTAGCAGACGTAAATGTCAAGGTTGAGCCCGGACTCGGCAGCACTCTTGGATCAATGTTCGCAGGATCAGACCCTGTAGGCTTCATGTTGACTGGCAACATCTACGACGACTCTGGAATGTTGGGGATATATGCGCATAGAAGTCAACCCAAACTGCTCTTCTCAAAGACCGACATGTCTAGGGTTTCACCGACAGGACAGCCGACTTGGCTTGATCATGCGCACCTGATCACAGTTGGCGGACGTGCAGCGAACCCGACGACAAAGTACTATGAGGATAGTGGGTTGGCGCCGCTCAAGTATGTTGGAACAGCGACCGACGCCATAATCGCGAGGGGGAGTGACGTTAAGTTGAATGTGCCGCTTTCCTCGATCAGTCAGAGCAACGACTACTTTGTCATGCAGGTTCTATCAGACGGAGCGCATAAGGTCGTGATCCTGTGGGGGATAGCGCATTGGGGAACATACGCCAGCGGAGTGTACTTCGACGGCAAATATCCGGACATAGCTTCCCTCACTTATGGCTGGTATATAGTGCGGTGGCAGGACCTGAACGGAAACCTGATCCCAGACTACCCAGGAGAGTTCACAGTAGTAGCAAGTGGAACTTAGCACATCTTGGTTCGCCTCCACAGTACGCATAGGTCTTCTTCAACTTCTTCTCCTGCCTTCTTCTGAAGACCCATGGCCCGTCCTTTGATAGGCCATTAGTGTCGATGACGTAGCCTCCTATGGCGGTGACTCTCCCGTTGCTAGTAAGGCTGTCTAGGCTAGCAAAGCTGTCCAGATTGGTGAAGCTGGTTAGACTATCAAAGAGCTCTCTCCTACCTGCACCTTCACCTCCAGAAGCATTGGAGTGAGGAATGTTGCCCCAACCAAAGCCGAAGCGAGTACCCAAGAGAAAGCTATTGAAAGCTCGGGTGATAAGCTGAGTATGCGAAAGAGAGGCTGTGTGGTGAGCAACCGCCAAGAGGTACACGAAATCTTAACCATCTGTGACGGAGCACGATTCTGCGTCACCATAGCTAATGTCATCCGCCGATTGAAACTGGGGGGTGGGAGGGGCTTGGAGAGGTGGTGTATGGAACAGAACGGAACTCGCTTGAGACAGCCTTCAAGTTTCTACCATGCAACCTGTCGGTGGTTATCAGAGAATTTGGTTTAAGAATGAGGATCAGGTACGGGACAGAGATAATGGTAGCCGGTTAGCGTTGCCCGAAAAAAGGGGGTTTTAGTCAGCAGCATCGAAAGCCACTGACTAGCCTACGTAGATCCTAACCAAGAGTTGGGTAGTTCCGTATTGTCCGTCAGTCAAGACGCGTAGGTAGAGCCAGTAGTAGCCTGGTCCCTGGTATACCCATTTGACAGCCCATGACGCCATTGAAATAGCCCACGTATAGCTGAATTTGCCGTCAGGACCTGTTTTGAACCTCGCTATCTCTGCGTCTCTTCCACCACTTTCAGGATACCACCCTAGAACCAGTTCCAAGTTGCCAAGTGGCCTGCCCTGCGAATCTGTTATGACTCCCTCGATTGTGACTGATCCGCCTATGCTCAGTGGAGCGCTGAGGGCGGGAAGACTTGTCGGTATTGAGATTACCACTGTTTGAGTCCTGCGATGGCTCCTATGGTACACTGGGGCTATGGTGGCTGGTCCGGTTATGGTTCCAGATGTTCCGGAGGTGGCATCCCATCTTTGAAGCCCAGATGGGTCTAATATGGGGTTGTTGGTGGACCATGGCGTGCCGGCGTCCAGCCATACTGTCTGCGCTGATTTGGTCAGCGTCAAAGTGAACGTATTGTCTCCGAACTGAGTTGCAGACAGGACAACGGGCGATGTAGGTACTGAATCCGGTGGAGTAGTGGAGTACGAAGCAGTGGCGAGATACTGGTGGTAGAATCTGAAGACAAAGACGGAGCCTGGCAAAGAGGGTCCGGTTAGGGGTTGATTTGAGTACCACCGTTCTGTGCCTGATGAACCGGTCAGTGGATTAGGTGTCACAGACCAAGTGCTACTTGCGTCAAATGAGACGGCTGTTGGCGTTGCGCTAAGCGTAAGGGCCTGTGGAGCGCCTCCCTGCACATAGTTGAAGGTCGGCGGAATTGTACCACCGCCAATAACCTGGTAGCTGACAGTCATTTGACTTGCTCCTATGTACTGATGATAGTAGAATGGGGCTATTGTGGTTGGTCCAGTTATGGTTCCAGACGTTCCGGAAGGAGCAAACCATTGTTCGGTTGGAGTTGCTATGGGATTGTTGGTGGACCATCCTGTGCCTGCGTCCAGCCATGCCGTCTGGGGTGATGTGGTTAGCGGCAAAGTGAATGGACTTCCGCATTGAGTTCCAGATAGGACGACGGGCGATGAAGGGGTTGAAAGGTCCGACGTGGAGTACGAAGCAGTGGCGAGATACTGGGTCTTGTAGTTGGCTGTGTAGGTGGTTGGCGTTCCAGGAGTTGTTATGCTGTGAGTTTGAGCTCCAGTATCGCTCCAGCTGGTCCAGACATATCGTGTGCCTGCTGGACCCGCAACCGGGGAAAGCGCTTCAAGCTTGTGGGTTGAACCGATTGTCCAAGTAAAGGATTTGGGCGTGTCGTAGGCTGTGTTATCGACTTTGACGAAACCTGAGCCGGTAGCTGGGCTTGACGTCACTGTGATGGAAACCGTTGAAGGGGGAGCAGCTGTGACAGTGAATCCTTCATGGTGGCCGGTGTCATCGCCCTTCTCCCCCGAATCGAATTTTCCATTCTGATTCCAGTCTATAATGATGTCGTAGTCGCCTGCTGTTAGGGTCGCAGACCAGACTAAGTACGGGCCATGATATGTCGTACTAGAGCCTGTGAGAGTTTGGGTGGTTTTAGTTATCTTGTCGGCGCCTGTAAGAGAATCGCCATCATCCCAATCTCGATTCTTTTCAACATATATGTCAACGGTTTTTGAACCAGTTCCAGTGCTTTTGATATACGCGTATACGTCTTCGGTTGTCAAGAAACTATCCTTCTCCGTGGTCCAAGTGGAACCTGACGACTTCACCCATTCAACTTGAAGTGGTAGCGAGTATGTCACCCTTACTGGAATCCAGTCTAAGTAAGCTTTGGGGGTTCCACCTGAACCCTTATCATAGTCTACTTCAACCTTGAAGTTGTCGTCACTAAGCCTATCGGGTGTCCAACCACCAGTAATTGTGAACTCGACCCAGGTGACTGTGTTGGGGTCACTGGTCGGCAAATTGGACCAACCCGACCAAGCCGACCAAGTTTCTGGACTTTCATCGTACCTTACCCTAAAGCGAAGTTTGTCAGGTGTCGTTGTAGCGCCTCCGTAGGCCTCGAAACCTACTTCTACTTTAGTTATTGTAGCCGAACCGAGACTGAAGTCGTAATCATAGAATTGATGTTGTTTGTTGTCGGTACTAGTATAAGCGTACTGGTTATTGCTTGAATATGCATCATCGCCATGAGACCATTCGCCACTATCGTCGTCAGGAGAATTTGTTGCTACGTCAGCTTTTACCACGGGTGTTGCCACGAGTATCATAGACAGCATAAGCATTGCAAGCATCATCATCATCGACAGCTTTCTTTTTTGTAGCTTCATGTTTTATCTCACCTTTTTCATTGCTCGGGACCTATCATCGCCCTGTGGATTGGTTACCTCTCCGGCTTTGACGGGGGCTCATCCCGTGTTAGTCCCCCGGTTAACTCTGCTCAGCCTGTCTCTACTGCCGCTTGCATCCGCGCCCATGTTTTCTGTATGTTCTGGCGCACATTTCTGTACGCCCACGGAAGACGGACACACGTATATATATCAGAGACCGTCAACCGAGCCGAGCCCAGACGCACCTGTCATTCTTTCTTGAGTATATATCGGTTGCGGAGATTCTGCAAAACACGACGCACGGAGTCTTCAACAAACTTCACTCTTGACAGAGCGCACCCCTGCGGAGAATTACGGCTTGCAACGACCTCTTCCGGTCCAGCCTCGAACATATTGATGTCGGCTTCGAGTTCTCGTCTGAGACGTATTAGGTTGACATATACCAAGAAGCGTCTCGGCATGATGTCGTCGGATAGATTCTTCACCACAACGAAGAGATCTAAATCGCTTCTCTCAGTGGGCTCGCCTCTGATGTATGAGCCAAAGAGAACCAAGGCTACTAGGTCTTCCACACATCTTTCAAGAATGAGTCCACGGCTTCGGCGGGTCTTGCGCTTTTGAATTAGCGACTTCTATCTGTTCTGTCTGGTTGAGCTTGATGCTTAGACTGGCGGCTTTGGCATAAATGTGGATTAGGCGCCGTAGGCTTTCTGTACGCCTAGTACGTCGCCTTTTCCTAATGTCTCCTTTATCGTTTCGCCGTATGTTGAGTATGCATACATCGTCAGTAGAGAGTCTTTGTATGGGTTCAGGTCGCCCAGCGAGATCCAGTGCCCAGCCTCATGTGTAGCGATGTTCCGGACACTCATAGTGGATGGGCTTGGCGGATCTAAGCTCCAGACGAATCGCGTGCTGAAAATGGTGTCGCATTCAACTATCTCTTTCGTCGCAACGTAATACCATACGTATGTGATGGCGATCACGTTAGAGTCGCTCATGAACGCCCATGAGACCACGTTATGTTCGTCCCTGTATCCACCTGTCAAGGTTGTGGTTGCGACTAGGTTACTGAAGAGTTCTTTACTCGTATACTTGTCCCACTCTTCAAACGCATATGTAATCGCGGTGACCACAGCGCCTCTGTCGCTGATCCCGCTGCCAGATGGATTGACCTCATATGTCACTGGGAGCTTAAACCAATGGATGCCGGTGTACCTGTAGTTGGTGGCTTGGTCAGTTGGAGTAGTAGCTGGATCACCTCCACCGCCCCTAGCCTTGTAGTGGATGAAGACTAGGCGGTCGATAACGGGTGGCTCTGCATAAGCTGGATATAGAAACGCAACAGAAACGAGGACGACCACGTGAAGCCCGATCAACAGCTTGCCACATCTTCTCATAGTTCCACGACAACAAGCTGCGATTCAGTCGCCTGAAAAAGGTTTCGGATAGCCACCGATGCCTAACAGCCGACACGGACAGCCACAAACGGAACAAAGCGGAGCCCACCAAGCATTATCAAGTATTATCTTGGTTGTGCCACATTTTCTCGTATTCTTGGATGGTTGCAAGTCTCATTTTTTGCTTCAATCCTTGTCGGGATTGACCATACGTATCGGATCACGTACTCCGCCTTGATCATGTCAAGCTGCTTAGTTATCTTGGCGAGGTTTTCGATGGGAACCATCATGGTGCACCTCCCCACCTTGAACCCGTCGAGTTCACGGAGGAGTCCTGGATGCCTGTATCCTCCTCTTCCCCTGCCTTGCATGGCGTGGATGAACTTGACTTTTCTTCTGGGAGGCAGGTGGCTTAGATCGTATGTGATGAGTGCGTGTGGTTTTAGGAGATCTTCAGCCAGAGATAAGAGGTTCAACGTTTGACGGCTGTAAAGGATTCTGCCTTCGCTCATCACAGTCGGCAATAGCTTGGAAGACTTCAATTCATCCAGAGTCATTGGAATCGCCTGAATGAACATGTCTCCCTTGGCGGTGACTTCAAAGATCTGAGGCAAACCTTTGACGTAGGATTCGCCGTCGTCGAACAGTATGAGCAGGTCGATATCGCTTCCCTCACTGAATTCTTCACGTGAGTAGCTTCCGAAGAGTATCACAGCAGAGACGCCTCGTATCCTAGAGATCTCATCTACGATTTCGTGAATCTCTAAGTCGACTCGCTCAGCGTTTTCCAAGGTCAGCCTTCTCCCTTATCTTCAGTTCTCGAAAGGCTTCGTCGAGGATCTTGAGAGCTTGCTCGGCCCTCTTGCCGTTCACTCCACCGTATTCTAGAGCCCCATATATTGACCAGAGTTGGTCCCAAGCTTTTGTCAGGTCTGCATAGTGCGAGCGGAGCCAGCGCCTCCTGTTGAGGTGCGCTGTTCTGGGATGCTGATGAAAATGCAGATTCTCCACAGCAGCGCAGGCCTCAACCATCTGCTCGAGTGAACGAAGAGCAAGCAAGGCAACATTCGAGTATCTTTCCGACCGATACTCCTCGTTCGCTCCGTTTAGGTTCTCCTCGGCAAGACGCGCATGTTCCCTTGAGGTTCCCATGATTTTTGTTAATTATTAGCAACAATAAAAATCTGCTGCCAGCAGGAAAACTAAGTCAGTTGGTCGATGAGGAGCTGTAACGAAGCTTTACTCCGTCAGGTTGTCCTTCCGCGGGCTCCAGCCTGCGCTTGGCTTGCACCCGAACTCGTAGTCGTCCAGCTGCAGGTATCACAGCGTAGCTCGGAGATGAGGGTTATTGTACATGTCTACAGTTTAAGGTGGGCCACGATATGAGCTGGGTGAAAGTAGTCTATCCAGCGCTGAGCAGGAACCAAGTGACAGAGAAACTTAAGGAGGCCAGTGTCAGTCTCAGAAGGAGGCTGCCCGGTTCTAAGATGATTCTTTACGGTTCATACGCTCAGGGCCATTACGCGGCCGGAAGCGACATAGACGTTATTGTAGTATACAGGGGAGAACTAAGAGAGAACGCATACAAGGTTGTTATGGACGAGATAGAGCTTCCAAGGCTGGAACCGAAAGTGTACAGTGAAGAGCAGTTCAATAAGCTGATCGCCGATAGCCCGAGGTTTGCTGAAACCCTTGACAAAGAAGGCGTGATGATACCCGAGGATACTAGGGAAGGAAAGGGCTGGTCCAAGGAAGCAGAGGTTGGCTGAATCAGGCTGACCGAGACATAAAGCAGGCAGAGGCATCACTCAGAGAAGAATTTCATGAATGGGCTTGTTTGCCGCCCAACAGGCAGCTGAAAAAGCTTCAAGGGCACTGATGCTTTGTACCAGAGCCCCACTAGTATCTCGCGGTGGTCTCCGTGAAAAGGCTCATTACGCAGAGATGTGGTTTTCTATTGGAGGGTGGCCAGTCAGATGGGCTACGTTTACGTTGATGTTCTCTTGAGGGGGAAGTCTTCGATGAGTGTCAGGGCGCTTGTGGATACTGGATCGGCTTATCTGGTGTTGACGCCAGATCTCGTCTCTCAGCTCGGTCTTCATGAGACGCCTTACGATGTGGAGCTGACTCTGGCAGATAGAAGGAAAGTGAAGACAAGACTATACTTGGCTGAGGTTGAGGTTAAGGATAGAAGAGGACCAGCCTTTGTGGCAGCGGTAGATGTTCCATCTCCCCTTCTAGGCATTTATGCTCTGGAAACGCTAGGTCTCAAACCGAACCCTGCGACCGGGGAAATAGAGGTCATAGGCCCTGAGGGGGGATACCTGCTCTCAGCAACTCGAGCTAGGCATCTCAAGAGGTTTAAGCTCACCTGTTGTAGGATCGACTTGCAGCCCTGGAAGCTCCAAGGTGGTTACGCCCAATAGTGGTGCCGAGCCTTTATTCTAGAGGCTCAAAAATAGCGTATGGAGGGCAGGTCTTGGCTACAAGAGTACAAGGTAAAGTGAGGTTAGGTGTTCAAGGCAAGAGGGTCGAGGTTGAAGCTATCTTCGATACAGGCGCCACAAGGAGCTTTGTGAGCCTCGAACTCGCTGAGGAGCTAGGCTATACGAAGCACGATCAGGCGAAGGAGGTACTACTAGCAACCAAGGATAAGAAAGCGTTAATGGTGGGCGAGCTGGTGGCTAGGATCACAATGCTCGGTTACGAGCTTCCGCTGAGCCATGTCTTCGGAGCCATCGAAGGACTCAACCACGATATGATCATTGGAATGGACATAATGGAGCCATATGAAGTCGTGGTAGAAGCCAAGGAGGGCAGAGTCGCCTTTAGAAAGTTCCCACCGACAATAGAGATAGTTTGAGATCGTAGGCATTATTGCAGTCACAGTTACAGGCGACGAGAATTCCATCTACCCGTGCACATGGCTGAGGTTGAGGTTAAGGATAGAAGAGGACCAGCCTTTGGAGGTCTGCAAGGCTATTGTTGCCAAAAGAAAGACTTAGGGCTGAAGCCCAAGAAGCTGTAGGTCTCTTAGTCGAGCGTGCTAAACCCTTCAAACCTAGGACTATCATTCTATTCGGCAGTTACGCCAGAGGCGACTTCACGGAGAGCAGTGACATAGACCTATGCCTAATCGCAGACAGGATGCCAGACGACGAGTTGGCTAGGCGTACATTACCGGATATGCAAGAAATACCAAAGGTCAGGGTTATGGGTTTCCTCCCAGATGAGTTCCTTGAATATCTTAGGGACATGAGGTTTCTTGCATTCGACATAGTAGCGGAAGGCATACCGATCTGCGACGATGGCCTCTATCGCAAGATTCGGGAAACGTTCGACGACCTTGTTCAGAAACACGGGTTAACAAAGCTACCGCACGGCTGGCGAATCTCTAAACCATAATGTACGCCTACAGCTGGAGGCATTATTGCTGAATGTACAGAAATGACGAATGAACCAAAACAGATGACAACACGCGCGCCTCTCACATTGGACCAGTAGCACACGGGCCTTACGAGTACGGCTGAGATGGAATCCCAGGAACAACTTGCTATATGGTTCAAAAGTCAGCCGCAGCCAAGCCTCTTGACCACCCATCTCAACCCATGTCTCATCCACCATGAAGTATCGAACATGTCTCACCATGAAGAAGCTGTTCAGTTGGCTGAACCGTTGAACCCAGTTCCAAACCGAAACATGGCTCTGTGGACAAAGATCCTCCAGACACGCCGACACAGCCCGCAGACTCAAACCCTGAAAGTACATATACACCACATGCAACGTCAAAACCAGAGGAGTCCTCTCACACTCAACACATGGGCTAACCAAGCCTGCTCAAATGAATGTGAGAGGATTCCTGCTCAAGGCGACAGAGCCGACGGCGTGTTAGGTAAAGATTTATTTGTGCAGGTTACCCAGGTTATCAAGGAGCGTTCGTGAGGGACCGTAGAAGTGGAAGGCCTCTCCTTAGGGAAGAGGCTTCACTCTGGCTGGCTGATTCAGACGATTCTCTACGAGTTGCGAAGGACAACATGAGGTTGGCTAACTACCACGTTGCCGCTTTCTATCTTCATTCCGCTGTGGAGAAAGCACTGAAGGCAGCCATAATAACGCTCAGAAGGAAGACACCTGTCAAGACACATAGTCTAAAGCGCCTGCACTCCGAGGTGGCCGATGAGGTAGCATTGAGCGAGGAACAAGTAGATTTCCTCGGTGAGTTGACGCCAGCCTCACAGATCTCGAGATACGTCGATGCCGCCCTTGCGGTGCCTAGGGACGTCTACTCTCGCCGACTAGTCACTAGATACTTAACCCTGACGGAACCGATCTTGAGGTCGATCAGGAGATCTCTGAGAGGATGACTGCTAAGAGGCTTCCGCTCGAAGATAGAATCGTTCAACTTGTGACAAGACTCGATATGAAGCTTAAGGTGAAGAAGGCGTTACTCTTCGGCTCAACGGCCAAAGGAGAGAGACTCTTAGAGAGTGACGTAGACATTGTAGTGGTCTCAAGAGATTTCGAAGGGATGTCGGTACCCGAAAGGCAGGCACAGATTCAGAAAGAATGGGATGGTGACGAGGAGATACAGGCGCTAGCCTACACGCCGGAAGAGTTCTCTCAAGTTTCGAATAGGCTGACGTTGCGCGAGATACTATCCCACGCAAAGGAAGTCTCTCCCTGCAGAGAAGGCGACATATGCCCCAGATGCGGTCAGAGAGGCTCCCTCCAGAACAAAATAGTGAGGAACAGGGTCGGCAAGCGCTACGTCTACCAGTACTTCGCCCACTACAAGAAGGGGGGAACGAGATGGTGCTACATCGGCAAGCCCAAGCCCGGTGGCGGCGAGCGATAGAATCTAGGCATCGTCTCGGCGTTAAGAGCGGTAGAAAGGCCACGTGGGTTCCAACAGTTTCTTGACGCCCTCTTCGATTTCCTGTCGAAGATCTTCATCTTGAGATTGGCTGAGAAGAGTCAATAGCCTACTTTCAGCAGAGAGCTCTTCTTCACGGGCCGGTGGCTGAAGAAGTCGACGGAGCGTTGGATGGCCGGCCGCCGTCGATTCAACACCTGAAACCTCCGCGCTTAATGATGCTCAATGGGTTGTCGGCACAACGTATACCAATAGTACTTATGGGCTAAGTATCAGCGTACTTTCTAGGGCTGGTAACTCATTTTAGTGAAGATCATGAATGGCGCGGGGTATACAGCAGTCACCACGACCGTCACGACTATTATTACGACGTCCTCAGCATCTACCAGCTATATGTATCAAAATGTCTGGATCACTGGGCGTCAAATATGTCAATATTATCTGCCAAAATGTGCAGAGGCAGTTGACTTCCACTTCAGACCTAAAAGTCGGTGCGGCCGCCGAGAACCATTATTCAATCGTGGTTCCGATCTGTCCGCCTCAACTGTATGGGGTACGCGTACTTGTGCTGCTTCCTTCTTCTAGTGTCTTGTCCTCGTCAGAGGAGAACGCGATAGTAGACCATCTTCGTAATGGGGGAGGGCTGTTACTGCTTGACGAGAACAGTTACGATGGGCACACTAGTCTTGTGTCAGATGTATCCGTTTTTGGCCGCTAACTCGGCGCTTAATAGAGCTGCGCCAGCTGCTCCTCTTATGGTGTTATGACTAAGACATGTGTATTTGATAGTCAACGCTGGATCATGTCGAATTCTTCCAACAACTACGCTCATTCCTCGGCCGGCATCCCTGTCGAAGCGAGGTTGAGGCCTATCCAGCTCCTCTCGAACTGTTATCGGGTTTTCCGGAGCCGAAGGTAGTTTCAATTCTTGAGGCAAGCCCCTAAAACTCCTAAAGGCTTCCTTCACCTCTTCTATGCTTGGATTTGTTTCCAGTCCTACAAAAACGCACTCTAGATGTCCATCCTTGACGTCAACTCTGTTGCAACTCGCACTTATCTGGATATTCGCCGGATTGACATTCAAACCATCAAATTTTCCCAGAATTTTTGAGGTTTCCAGCTCCATCTTCTCTTCTTCATTTTGAATATAGGGTATCACGTTGTCAATGATTTCCAGTGAGGCCACACCTGGATAGCCTGCGCCACTTAAGGCTTGCATTGTGGAGACAATAACCTGTTTCATACGGAACACCATCAAAGGTTTCAGCGTGATCGCCAGTTGAATCGTCGAGCAGTTTGGGTCTGTGGAGATGAAGCCGTTCCAATCTCTTCTCTTCTTCTGAATGGGAATCAAAGCCAAGTGATCTGGGTTAACCTCAGGAATCATAAGGGGAACATCCTCTTCCAGTCTGTGCACACTTGCTTTGCTGAAAACTGGATATTCTTTGGCAAATTCTCCTTCGACTGAGCCAGCAACGTTCGCTGGCAAGCAGGAAAACACTACGTCAATGTTGCCAGCTCTTTCAACAGATTCAATATTAGCGTCCGCCACCGTCATTTCACCTATGTCGCTTGGCAGTTCCGTCTCCAGAATCCAATTGGAAGCTTCACGATACTTCTTTCCAGCAGAACGCTCAGAAGCTGCAAGTACTTCGGTCTTAAACCATGGATGCCCCCGGAGAAGATGAACGAGCCTCTGCCCAACAGCGCCCGTTGCACCTAGTATAGCCACTTTACGTTTCAAATGCCCACTACATCAACTACTATGAAAGTGGTTTTAATAAAAGTGCTTTTCACAACGCGCACCAGCTTACCCCTCCTAGATATAAGGACCGCGGATAAACTCGCAGAAGGTTAGCATCTTCTCCAACTTGCAGAGAGCCTTGTCTGTCAGGATTCAGCCCAGTCAAACCATTGCTCTCAAAGGGAATATGTACAACGAGCCTAGCCAACAAGAAGCCAAAGCCCAACGTAGGAAAAGAGATTTTCATCTCGTCACGGCAGCGGCGAAGATAAAGCTTATACCCTCTCCTCTCTCAGTTAACTGCCAGATAGAGGTTCAGCATTGAATTCGAAACCTTTCACGACCGTTATGGCCACCACTACGACCACGCTGACTCAGACCACCAACTGAGTCGGACTGCGAGAACCTCTTTCGACTGAGCTTTCTTTAGGTCCTCGTTGTTCCAACTCGTTTTAAGAAGCATAGAGGAGATAAGATCAAAATGAATGTCAAGCAAATGCCGCAGGCGGCTGTTAGGCCCCGAGCGAAAAGCACCTTCAGCGAAATCGAACTTGACAGACCTCGGAGGTCGGCCAAGCCGTTCTCAGCAAGCTACGCCAAAGTTGTTGCACCCTCAACGACTGCAAACCTAGGACCAGGATTCGACGTCTTCGGTTTGGCTCATAATGCTTTCGAGGATGTACTTGAGATCGAGGTCACTTCACGAGGGAAGATTGAGGTTGAAGTCGGTGGAGTCGATTCAGAATGCGTCTCATGTGATCCGGACAAGAATACTGCAGGATTCGTCGCAAACTGTGTAGCCGAGAGATTTCCGAGCGGATGTGGCTTGAGAATCCGGATCGAGAAGGGAATCCCAGTTGGCAAGGGGTTGGGAAGCAGTGGCGCAAGTGCTGCCGCATGCGTTGTCGGGCTGAACAGGATTATGAGGCTAGGTTTATCAAATGACCAAGCGATCCAGCTCGCGGCAAAGGGAGAAGCCGCCTCCGCAGGGTTCCCGCACGCAGATAACGTTGCAGCTTCGATCTTAGGAGGCTTTACCATAATTCGATCGTACGAACCTTTACATGCTATCGGGTTGGCTCCTCCAGCCAATCTTGGAGTTGCCGTGGCTGTACCTGACGTTACAGTTGCCCAGAAGAAGACTGAGGTGGCTCGCTCAGTTCTTCCTCGATCAGTCCCGTTGGAGAAGATGGTTCACAATGTTGGTCAAGCATCAGGAATGATCGTCGGAATAATGTCTGGAAATATAGGCCTCATCGGCCAAAGTATGGTCGATGTTGTTGTGGAACCCGCGAGATCCAAGTTCATCCCAAGCTACTGCAAGGTTAAGGAGAGCGCTTTCGCCGCTGGAGCCGCGGGAGTTGCGATAAGCGGCGCTGGCCCATCAATGATCGCAATCGTCAACGAAAATAGAACTCCAGCCATACGGGTTGCTCAAGCCATGAAGGAGGCGTTCGATACTGGAGGGGTTGGATGCCGAGCTTTCTCATCCAAGCCTGCTAAAGGGGCGAAGGTTATCGAAGAGGAGTGAAGCCCTACGAATCACTATCTTGAATGCATCGGATGCGGAGCTCACTACCGCTCAAGCGAGATCCGGTATATCTGCAAGAGTTGTGGAGACTTGCTTGAGGTAAGATATGACTACGACAGTTTGCGGGACTCGGTTGACACCTCCCTCTGGAGGAAGAGACCACTATCGATTTGGAGGTACGAGGAGCTTCTCCCGTTAGACAGAGCCTCTGTGAAGGTGAGTTTGGGAGAAGGTGGAACGAGCCTCCATAGATCTATCAGGCTTGCAGAGAGGTTGGGGCTCAAGAAGCTCCATGTGAAGAATGAGGGCGAGAACCCCACAGGCTCGTTTAAGGACAGGGGCATGACGGTAGGAGTTTCGAAAGCAGTTGAGATAGGCGCAGAGAGGGTTGTTTGTGCCTCGACAGGGAACACATCCGCCTCCCTTGCTGCTTATGCAGCTAAAGCTGGGCTTGAATGCATCGTGGTGATACCGTCTGAGAAGGTTGCCCTTGGAAAGCTTGCTCAAGCGATCGTCCACGGTGCACGAGTGGTGCAGTTAGAAGGAAGCTTCGACGATGCGTTGAGAGTTGTTCTGGAACTTGCCCAGTCCAAGACAGGTTTGTACCTTCTGAACTCAATCAATCCGTATAGGCTTGAGGGGCAGAAGACCCTCGCTTACGAGGTTTGGGATCAGCTGGGAGGCAGGATTCCAGACGCAGTCATCGTGCCTGTAGGTAATGCAGGCAATATAAGCGCGATCTGGAAGGGGTTCCAGGATCTGAATCAGCTTGGGCTCATCTCGGATCTCCCGAGAATGATTGGCATACAGGCGGAGGGAGCATCTCCCATAGCTGAAGCCTTCAGAAGGGGACTGAGCAAGATCGACCCGGTTCCAAATCCGGAGACAGTTGCCACAGCGATAAGGATTGGTTCACCAGCAAGCTGGAAGAAGGCGCTGAGAGCGGTTAGGGGTTCGAAGGGACTTATGGAGACCGTTACTGACACAGAGATCCTAGAAGCCCAAAAGCTTCTGGCGAGGCTTGAAGGCATCTTCGTGGAGCCTGCCAGCGCCTCCAGCGTCGCAGGTCTGAAGAAGCTCGTCGAAGTTGGAGCGGTCAGTCGCAAAGAGGAGGTTGCATGCGTCACCACAGGACACGGCCTCAAGGATCCAGAAATCATTGGACGCATTTGCGAGAAGCCCATCACGGTAAGCGCGGACCAGAGCTCGATTAGGAGAGCATTGGGCTTGAATGGCTGAGAGGAGGCCTGAACGTGAGGATTGTTATCGTAGGCTTCGGAACGGTTGGACAGAATCTTGCGAGGATATTCAAGTCAAAGGAGAAGCAGCTCCTGAGAGAATTTGGGTTCCACCCGAGGATCGTTGCAATAGTCGATAGGATTGGGGCTATGATAGACACAAGAGGTCTAGACTTGAACAGAGCTCTGACGGTTAAGCAGATGAAAGGCTCGGTGGCTCAAGACCCGGAGCTCGGTCGCCTAGGGATGGATGCAAAGGAAGTCATAGAGAGTGTGGAAGCCGAGGCGGTTTTAGAGCTGACACCAACCAACATAGCGGACGGCGAGCCTGGGCTATCACACATCACAACGGCTCTGAGAAGCCACAGGCACGTGATCACAACGAATAAGGCCCCCCTAGCAATCGCCATGCCCTCACTCATGGAGATGGCTTCTTACAACAAGGTTCTACTGAAGTTCAGTGGCACAGTCGGCGGCGGAACACCCATCCTAGACTTCGCAAGAAAGTGCTTCAACGGAAACAAGATCGAGTCTTTGCGAGGAATATTGAACGGAACAACCAACTACATCCTGACCAGAATGACAGAATCGAATACCCCGATGGACGCTGCCTTGAAAGAAGCGCAAGCCTTGGGATATGCGGAGGCAGACCCATCATATGACATAGATGGAGTTGACACAGCCTCCAAACTCGTGATCCTCGCGAACTGGGTGATGGGTAGAGAATCCTCGATAAAGGATGTAGAGATCAAAGGGATCAGAAAGGTCACATCAGAGGACCTAGAAAGAGCTAAAGAAAAAAACTGCCAAGTCAAGCTGATAGGCTCCATAGGCGACAAGATAACAGTTCAGCCAGAACCGATCCCACAGAGTCATCCACTCTGCGCTCGAGAAACATTGAATGCAGTTTCATTCAAAACAGAGCTGATGGACGAGGTCACGATAGTGGGAAAGGGAGCAGGAGGGGTCGAGACCGCGAGTGCAGCACTGAGAGACATTGTGGACGTGAGAAGAATTCTAGCAAAATGAGTGAAGAACATTTGAAGCTTGTAATGAAGTTCGGAGGGACCTCCTTAGGCGAGAGCTCAGGGATCAGGCATGTCACAGGCATAGTCCAAGATTACGCGCAACAAGGGAACAAGATCGCGGTGGTGGTCTCAGCCATGTCAGGAGTCACAGACAAGCTGATTGAAGCCGCTGAGAAGGCGAGCATGCGCGACCGAGCCTCGATCGACGCCTTCGTGAAGAGCCTAGCTGGAAGGCATGCTCAAGCCTCACAAGACATTATCAAGAATGGAGAGATACTCAAGCAAACACTTGGCTCGTTGAACCAGCAGATCGCAGAGTTGGAGAAGACCTTGGTCGGCATAACCTATCTGGGCGAGCTGACTCCCAGGTCGAGAGACTATGTACTCTCGTTCGGCGAGAAGCTCTCAGCCATCGTAGTGTCGGGAGCACTGAAAGACCTCGGGCTGAGAACAGAGTCCTTTCTAGGAGGCCAGTGTGGAATTGTCACTGACGACCGCTTTGGCGAAGCCAAGCCTCTGATGAACATTACGAGGCAGCAGGTCAAGGAGAGGCTCGGCCCAGCCATCGAGGCTGGAGCCGTTGCAGTGGTCACAGGCTTCATAGGAACAACGCAAGACGGTTTAACCACAACTCTGGGCAGAGGTGGCTCTGACTATACAGCCACGATACTAGGTGCCTCACTGCAGGTCGACGAGGTCTGGATGTGGACCGACGTAGATGGACTGATGACCGCAGACCCAAGGGTTGAACCGTCAGCCAAGACGATACCGGTCATATCCTTCTCGGAAGCAATAGAGATGGCCTATTTCGGAGCCAAGGCCATGCACCCGAGAGCTCTGGAGCCAGCCTCGGAGAGAGGAATTCCAATTCGGGTGAAGAACACTCTCAACCCTAATAGCCCTGGAACGTTGATAGTTCAGGAGCCACAGGTCGAACCTGAGAGAGTTGTAAAGACTGCCGCAATGATTAGGAATGTTGCGTTGATCACTGTGAGCGGTGCTGGAATGGTTGGTGCACCCGCTATCGCTGCGAAAGTATTCAGCGTACTTGGAGAAAACAACATAGATGTCTTGATGATCTCTCAAGGCTCTTCTCAAGCGAACATCTCCTTCGTTGTTTCTCGCACAAGTTTGGAGAAAGCGGTGAACACACTTGAGCTCTCACTATTGGGAAGCGGATTCGTAAAGGAGGTTACATCTGAGACGGGTATATGCATCGTAGCCGTTGTTGGAGCTGGTATGAAGGGTACGCCAGGTGTTGCGGCAAGGGTCTTCAAGACGGTTGCAGACCAAGGTGTGAACATACGCATGATAGCCCAAGGCTCGTCGGAGCTTAACATCTCGTTCGTTGTGGAAGAGAGTGAAGGCGTCAAGGCCCTTCGAGCCCTGCATAAAGAATTCAAACTCGACTGTTAGAACTCGCTTGGTTCGATAGAGAAGAGTACTACTGAGACGGTGATTCAGAGCCTTATTGCCCCCCATCGTACTCCTTCGGCATCATCAAGGTGTCGAAGAAACTCCAAGGAATTCTCGCCTCCATCTCAGACGGCCGGCACGAAAAGTGATACGACAGCGTAAGCGCTCTCTGCCTTTAGTGTTGCCAACACTGTAGCGGACATGTGGCGCACGACTTTTTCCTGGGCCAAGTTTGGTAATTCTTAAATTTGAGCAGCTCGATCACCGATCGAAGGTTGACGTGTATAATAGGATTGAACACTCGGACTAGTGGGACTGATTGATGCGATAGGTCGGGTGGTCCTGGTTGACTTGTTACAGGCGTAGGAAACGTTTGCATCTGATAGGGTCGATCTCTGTTCTTCTTAGGGGTGGCCTGTTTTCGGTTCTTCTATTGAGTTTGCTTGTCACGATCTCACAGGTTCCAGTGGGAAGGGTCAATGCAGCTATCAGCGTTGAGATTGTGGGTGTCTACACGACCAACATGAGCGGAGCGAACATGACAACGTTCAGTCGTGGACAGACCATAATTGTCTGGGTTGCTGTGAGAAACTCTGGCTCAGACTTAGACTTTTCTCCTTTGGGTCCGATCATCTGGATTGAGGTTGTTGATCCCAGGAACAGTCCTTTTACAGTTCAGTTCCATATAGGGGTTCTTCTTGGCGGCGGACGGATCAGTCGAGCAGGCTTCAGTGTGCTCCTCGCTTACGGTCCTGGCTTGACAGATATTCCTCTGGGGAGATACAAGTCAAACGCCTTCGTCTCTGATAAGATGATCGCTCTGGGAGGAAGCTTCTTCGCGCCTCAGGTTTCCACCACTTTTGATGTATCCTTATAGGAAGGAATTCGATGTGAAGCGAATAGCGCTCGTTCTCTTCTTCGTGGTCGTTTGGTTCCCTCAGCCAATTGTCACTGGTCCAATTCCCTACGCCATGGGTAGCGTGGGCACAGGACAGCTGAGCGTCTCGATCTTCACGGACTCTATAAGCTACAATCCCGGTGATGGCATGACTCTGTATGGCTATGTGAGGGACCCTACTGGTTCTCCGGTCTCATATGCCTCTGTTTCGATCCAAGTGAACGACCCTGGCGGAAGCCCATTCCATCTTGCATTAGTCAGCTCCTATGCAGATGGAAGATACTCAGACATATTCAATCTTCCAATGACGGCAAGAAGCGGAATGTATACCGCATACGCTACAGCTTACAGGTACGATTATGACTCGGGGAGCAACTATATTTTCTTCTCAGTTCCCAGAGCCACTTTGTCAAGCCTGCAGGCCAGAATCTTCTCAGCAGCGCCAAACACGGTCTACTTCATTTACCCTGACTATGGTCATATCGAACGGAAGCTCGCAGGTGTTGGCCTTGCAGCTCTGAGCGACTGGTCGGCGATGGGTGTCGTCTACGGGATGTGCAGCAACGTTCAGAGCGATGGCATGGACACTAGCCCCGCCCTTGTAGACCTCAGCTCAGGCAGCGTCACCCTCTCCGGAGTAAGCGTCGTCGTGATGGGTGGAGCTGGAGTTCACAACGTCGTCCGCTACTGCGAGAATGTAAGGATCGCCCCGCTACGCTTCTCTCAGGATGCGTTAACATGTTACTTCATGAAGAGGGACGGATCGGTCGTAGGCTCAATCTCAAAATATGATGCGATGAACCTACATAAGGACATGTTCGTATTGGAAGTATTCGCTGATCTGAAAGGTAACACGGTTCTGATGGCGTACGGCGTAACTTGGAAGGGAACCTTCGCAGCGGGACTGTACCTCAAGTCTGTCATCGCCTCCAATCTTGCAAGCTACTCACGTGCTTGGTACGTCTTCAAATGGGACGACTCCAACGGAGACGGAATGATCGACGTGGCTGAAATATCTGAAGTCGCGAGTGGTGATTGATCGGTGAAGCGAACCTTCAGAGACTTGCTTCTTCTCACAGTCCTGACGATCGTGACAGTTCAGCTTTCCATGAATCGAGTTGCTTCGCCCCCGACTGGGCTGACGGTACTTGATAGTGCTGTGATAAAAGCCTCAAGCAACGCTGTGTGGTTTATTCTGGCAGATCCAGGCCCATCCAATCTAGGCGTGACAAATGCTCGACCGCCGGGAGTCTACTATGCGGCGCTTAGCGATTGGACAGCGACAGGTTTCGTCTATGGAATGTGCCTCAACATGCCTCAACCGATGGTTCTGGATTCGAATCCTTCCTACGCGGATCAATCCAACGGCCAACCGAAGACCAGTCAGCGGGCGATCGTGGCCTTCGGCGGCCCACTTGTACACGCAGTTGTGAACTACTATGAAACTCGAAGGTTGACGCCCCTCTACTTCTACCACGACCAAGCGGCTGGGCAGTATCAGTTTAGAAGATCATCAGACGGTGCGGTCGCCTACGGCTTGCCTGTAGCCGACGTAACCAGTGGGCAGAAAGATCTGCTCATGGTAGAAGCCTTCACGGACTCTTCTGGAAACACGGTGTTCATTGGGTATGGTTTCACATTCAGGGGAACCTACGCAATGGGCAAACTACTCAAGGCCAGGATAGCTCCTAACATCTCCAGCTACGCTTACTCCTGGTATGTCTACAAATGGGAGGACCTCAACGGAGACGGCTTCCAAGACCTGAATGAAATAAGCGCGAACCCAGTTGCATACGGCATCTGAAGAATTGAGGCGCACGCCGTAGCCTGAATCTTCAGCGACACATTAAAAGTTCTGTCAGGTGATGCGCGAGGCGTGTTGGATGATGCTGAACGATGGCGATCACGCCAAGAATCCGATCTTCGTGGACATGCCACTCTTTCATGCATCCGTCTCATATACGGCATTGCTGATTGCAGTCTCGTTCTTCTTTGCATTCATGCGATGAACACAGCAATGGCTGCCAAGACGACTTGTGGGCCGTGTTGATTCTTATCGTTGCAGCGCCTGAGCTGAAGTCCGCTATTGCCCTGTTCGGTTCAGGGACATCCAACCGTTCCTCTTCTTCTTGAGTTTGTATCTATCAGATATCTCCTTGAACCTGATCCTAGCTGTCTGAATGAAGCCCCTGTCAAAAAGAATCTTTCCTTCGTGGACTGCGTCTAATGCCGTCGGGCTACAGTTCTCGATCAACTTGAGAAATTCATCGGGTGTAAATCCTCGAGGCTCAAGCGGGATCTTGGTTCTATATTCGCATAGAAGGTCCCATCTCCGCATGAACTCTGGAAGTCTCTCGGCGATGACGATTATGTCGAAGTCGCTTGACGGCTTGAAGTCGCCCCTAGCTCTTGAACCATACAGTATTATGGTCACAGGATTGATTGCTTCAACCAGTCTCTTCACATACGTCTCCAGTTCAGCGTTCAATCTCTTCTCGAAGCCTCTTCAAGATTTCAGCTACGCATCTGAGGCAGTTTTCGGCATCGCCCTTAGAGTAGAGCTCGAAGGGAGCCTTCTCAATGCTCGGGTGGAGGTTTGGGTATCGAGTTGGCGCGTAGAACTTGTTTAGGTGCACACCCAAGTCGACCAAGTCGTCTACACGGATTCCATGCTTGCGCAGTCCTTCCAAGAGGATCGCTATGTCATGGCCGTAGGTGGGCTCACCTTTCAAGTAATAGATCGCTTTGGCAGCTTTCTCAGCGGATTGGTGGGAAATGAAACACGCGTACGCATACGAGCTACTTCGGAGACACCTCTCGGCCTCTTGCAGGTCGTACTGAGCTTGCCTGAACCATCTGGCCGCCTCTCTCTTCCAGAAACTCAATGCTCACTGCCACACTCGTTAGGTTAAATCCCTCTACTTTAGCGTTAGCGCGCTCCCACATTTTCAAAGATATGGTTCAGGGTGATTAGGGTCTCTTCAGTAGCTCTAGCATCTCGCTCACGGTTACAATTCTTATCCCTCTAAATTCCTTCAGAGCTAGCAGGTGTTCATCTCCAGAAACTATGCAATCTGCCCTAGAATCGTATGCTGCTCTGAGTATAATGTCGTCGTCTGGATCTTGCCTAACAACCTTGAACCTCGACTTAGTATGTGCGAACCTGGCGGTGACATTTAGTACCTCTAGAAATTCTCTTATGTCTCGTTCTCTCACATACTTCTGAAACTTGGCTCTCCTAATAACTTTGATGAATTCTGAGAAGACTTCTCTTGATGTGATAAGGTTGAATTCTTTCCTCGCAGCCTTCAGCCATAGCTCCTTTGACTTGCCCTTGGTGATTAGAGCTGAGACGAGAACGCTAATATCAAAGACAACATTATGCATGCATAACTCCTTCACTGTCTTCGTTTTTCCCTTCTGTACTTCTGTATCTCCTCTTCAATCTCTTTCTCGCTCAGCTCGCCATACCTTGCTATCCTTCTATCAATCCTTCTGTAGAGAGATTCCAACTTTCTCCCAGCATCCTGTATCTCAAGCTTCTTCATGATTAGAGCATCCTGGTAGCCGTAAACGAGAAGCTTGCTCTTTGGTCCAATGCCGAGTTCCTCCCGAAGATTCTGAGGTATCACGACTTGACCTTTACTGCTCACAACTATCACGTCGGGTTTCTCGTATCTTGCCATGAGCGTCACATGTATATTCTTACTTTCTTACTTTAAATATCTAGCGGTGAGGAGGCTCCAACCAAAATGATACCGCTAGGCGTCGCAGAGAAAGACCTAGTTATATCTGTCGTCCAGCACATACTCTTTGTATACTTTTGCCGTAGTCTTCCTGTTTTGCCGACTGCTCAACATTCACTTGTTTTGAAAACTGATAGGACCATATCGAAGACAACCGAACCAACGAGAGACGCGACCTTCGCCTTTGTCACAGCGTTGCTAAGCCGGCGCTCTTATCCTCTATTCTAGCGTGCGCGACTGTATGTTCTCCCAATGTATAATGCATACGTAGTTGATTCGCCCCATAGTACTGATCTTCAACTTCAGCCTTGAAGATATAGTCAACTATTGGTTTGCCAACTAACCCTAGCAGTGGCTTCGGCGTTTCTCTGGAAATGGTTTGGAGTCTTCTCGCGCACCCTCCAGCTGGAATTATCGCTATCAATAGCCTCTCATAACTCTGAGAGGATCTCTCTAGCTACCGGCTCGAAGCACTATAATGCGTGAACTCCACGCTCTTAACTTGAGCTTGGTTGTCTCAGGAGTATTGCCTTCTTCCCACTCTGCTCACGTAGATGTCATGGATGTCTCTGCTATCCAGTACATGCAGGAATGTGCTCCTCTCCCATAATCTTCTGAAATTCTCATCTCTTGAATACGCAAGCTTCCCCTCCTTCAGAACCCTATGCGCCAACTCAAGGCCCGCCCGATCTAACGCCACAACGCTAACCATATCGACGGGGATCCCTAACGCGTCGGCGACCTCAACCGTCAGCCTCACCTCATCTTCCACTGTAGCGTCTCGCCCGAACAAGGCTGCAAAGTCGTAGTCGCTATCTTCCCTAGAAGCCTCCCTCGCTCTGCTACCGAAAAGGTAAGCAACCTGAACCCCACTCCTCCTAAAAACCTCACATAGAGGACCTGAAGAGCTTTCTTCAGGATCAAGCCCAGCGTCCTTGACGTAGCCTACAAGCTTGCGAGCAAGCCTCTCCACCCCGGAAAGAACGGTCTGCTCAACACTTCTAAGCTCCTCGACATCCACTGCTCTATAGGCATGAGCCATGACGTTTCTAGTTGCAGCCACCCTTTTGACAAACTCCAAATCCTCCGCATCCAAGACCCCGCGCTCACATAGAATAGGCCCCAGCTCGCCGTAGGAGCTAGGTTTTCTCAACCCAAGGTCTACCACTATCATCGCAAGTGAATCGAGCAGGTTCTGCAGGCTCGCATAGATCTCCGATCTCAGAGCCGAGGCCCTCACCTCATCTATGGGTTCTATTCCCCTAGCCCTTCCCGCAGATTCGATGGCCAAGCTTAGAACTTTGACTATGTCCACGCCACCTTCACCTACATCGAGTCATGCACAAACGAATGAACAAACCTGTGTCTCATAGGCATATGGTTTCAAGAGCGCTGGAGGCGATTGTATGGAATGCGGAGTACGTGTCCGCAAGTTGGTGGATCTTGCGTTTCGTCAGTGGCAGAATATTGAGCTCCGGTGTCTTCTCCGTCGCTTCCTCCCCATAGGGAAAATGTTCTCTCGAATATTTAATGTAGAGAGGTATGCGAAAACACTCCGCAATTCCTCTCCGTGCCTAAAGGCAGGAGTTTCCTCGCAGTGATTTCTATGATCCAATACTTCAAAAAATCGTGGTGTAGAACTGGTCGGTGAGGATTTTCGTCGGACCGGATTGTCGTGGATAAAAAGTGTTGTCTGACGAGATTTCTCAGGGTTGGTTCGCCGGACTAGACCTCTTCTCAACGGCTTTCGATTGCTAGGTCTTCAAGTTTGTTGATAAGTTGTCGAACAGCCTCGGCGTGGTCTCTTACGGCTTCTAGTGTCATCGACGCCTCGTAGAAGTTTTGGTGAAGCATGTTGGCGAGGCCGAAGAGCTTTGTCACTTCCGGTTCCTTGAGTTCGTCTCTTAGCTTGGTTACGAATGCCCAGAGGTCTGCGTGCGTTCTGAGCTCCAAGCCTCTGACGGCTGCGACTGCCTTAACCATCTCAGCAGCTGCCCCCCAGAACTTCTCGCTGGCTTGCGTTGGGTCGCCCTTTGCTAGAAGGTTCTCCCCCTCATCAAGGTACTTTCTCTTCAACTCCGAATAATGCTCCGCTACCATAATTGTCACCGATACCTCTCGATAGCGACTGTGCAAAAATAAACGTTTACCTGCAAAAACTCCATAGATGGTGTTATAGCATTGCTCCGTTCGGCCTGAACCTCGGTCTTTTGCTCCTGTCTCGCTTGTACGCTTCGCATACTTTGGCGATTGCTCGAATGGCCATCTGTGCGGAAAGCTGGAAATGACTGAGGAGCAGCGGCTCGAATTGGCGAAGCACGCCGAGACGGAACTCAAAACTGGCCTGGAGTTGATGGGCAAAGATAAGAAGACGATCCAAGAGTTGATAGCCTTGGTCGATCCGCCGACAGCCAGGTAGATGAGAGTCAGCCAAATCCTGAACTCCCCTATTTTTCGGTGGAAGCTATGTCGAGGTTAACACTCGCTAGGAGGAAGATGCGAAGCCTTTACTCGAAGGGTGAACTCAACCGTTTGATCGACGGTCTACTCCATCCACTCTTCGAAATGAACCCGGCCTTCAGCTTGGTCGATGCTATCCTCCACGGTTTCGTGGAGCAGAACCCCTCTGAGACAGCCTTCAAGTTCCTGCGATACAACCTGCCCAAGATCATTGGAGAATTTGCCGAGAAGAAACGTATAGGACTGTAAGGCATTTGCAATCAGCATTTTGATCCTCCAAACGGTTACAATAGTTGGATCATATCACAACTCCAGTTTCCAATCCTCGCAGCTCTGTGTCTGTGTGTTGCAGTTTGAACTTCGACTCGTACAGCGACACGGCTATCGTCAGTGTGTTACACAGCCTTGATATGCGTCAAACATGAATAAACCTTATATCTAGTTCATGCTTACGCGTCTTTCCATAGGGCCTTAGTCATGGCCCTAAAAACTCAATAGGAGATAAATGGAAATGAGTAATGAATCACGCAGGATATTCTTTGGAGCATTTGCGATAGTTCTTATGCTTCTACCTTTGACGACGCCCTTCATCGAGCTCGGCGTACGATCTGCGAAGGCGTACATTGTTGTAGGTAAGACCTATACCTACAGTATGACGCTGTCGTCCGCGACCGGCGCAGTGGACACAACTGTTACACTGACTGGAACAGATTTCCCACCCACATCGGATGTGCAGCTTGCGATTGGAACCAGCGCTGGAATGACGATCTTGGCTTTGGGTGACATGGACGACGTCAGCCTCAAGCCTCGCAATAGTGCATGGGGCACCGTGATGACAGATGGAGATGGCAAGTTCTGGGTAAGGTTCAGAATCCCAGATCGCGGCGACGGCCCGAATGTCTACATAGACATCCGAGTTGACTATGACCTCAACGGTGCTGCAGAGGTTGGATATGCTGTTGCAGGCATGACGACACCATCGACATGGGCTAAGCTGTTCACGATTACTCCTGCTCTCACCCTTAGCCCGAGCAGCGGCGTACCCGGAATATACGTCGCCATTTCGGGCAGAGGGCTCAGAGGAGCAGAGACGATAAGCACCATCAGGTGGGATGGCAGCGCATTCCAGCCAGGAACAACCACCGCGCTCGTTGTCCCTGTAGGGGTAACGACTGTTGGGGCTGCTTACACCTATCCTGGCGCTGATGGCACTAGGCCTGTAACGGTGCCAGGGGCATTCGGAATCGCTGGTGCCTCTCCAGTTGCCGGCGGTAGCTCATCTGTGTATACCACGACACAGACTTGCCTACTCTTGCAGGTACCGCACGACCAAGCTGGAACCCACACCATAACAGTGTACGGCTCCGTTTCAGGTGCAGTCTCAAAGACCTTCACAGTCAGTGCTCAGCTCACGATACTTGGCACGAATGTGGGCGGCTATGTAGCTGGTAGAGTCTCTGTTAGGCCAAGCCAGCCAGCTGACGCTGTTAGGCTGTTAGGCTGGGGCTTCGCCGGGACAGGGATCACAGGCATCAAGATAGGCGGCCTTCCAGCAACCGGTGCCGGATACACAATAACCAACGGCCACTTTGGCGATGCGGGGTTGGGTGACGCTACGGTGGAGCCGATGGTGGGCAGCACCATCGCCACCGCAGGGGTCTACGACATTGAGATCACAACAACAGCCGCGACCTACACCTTCACGAAGAGGATCTTGGTTTCAACAGCCGGCCTAGCAACCAAGATAGAGCTTAGCGCCAGCGACTTTGCAAGCGGAGGCAGCCTGTCCACGCCTACTAGGCTGGTCTTCTCAGGTTGGGACAGCGCCGGTGGTGCTAGTCCATACTACTTTACTGCGTACGCACTCGACGCCAAGGGAAGATGTCCGAGGTGGGGTAGCCCGATCGTCTTCGTGCCAAATGCAGCCTTTGCGGCACTTAGCGGATTGAGCTACTACGCCGGACTCGCGAGACATCAAAGCTTGCCGCCATACCCCACGGCTGCACGCTACAGGGCAGCGGGAGGCCAAGAGTATGTTGTAGGTACAAGGTCCACGATCAACGTCGCCGGCTTCGCCGGTGGCGAACAACTTGCTGCATACGTCGCCGGAACCGCTCTAACGGACTATGTGCAACTCTCAGGCGCAGCTGCCGGAGCAGAGGCAGCGTCGTCGAGAATTGCGTTGGTCACCACAGTGAGTCACGGACTCGCTCAGGCAGGCTTGACCGGAGCAGGGGCCGGCACAGGAACCGTTCTAGCAATCGTCAGAGGTATTAGAGTTGGTGCACCTGCTAATGGATATAACGAGAGAAAAACAACTGCTGGTGCAAACGTCGCGACCCCATATGGAGATGCAGGTGCAGGAACCACAACCTTGACTCCCACTGGAGCATTGGCGGCTCCTCCGTATGAGGACGCGATCGCTGTTGCCGCAGGTGTCATAGGCGAAGTTCTCTGGGCAGTGACAGCCGGAGGCAGGAACACTGAATGGGCGGTCGTCTGGACGTGGGCAAACTACCTTGCCGCGCCTGGAGGAACCAAGACCGTTACAGTGTATGGATCTGGCTTCACAGCGGCTACTGCGTACCATGGAACATGGGCAGGCCAAACCTTCAGGTTGACGCAGCTCGCAACCTACGCGATGACCATCCCTGACAACACGGCTCCAGCCGCCTCATGGCAGAACTTCAGGGTTACGACTGACAGCCTAGGCGGGTTCATAGCGGTGCTCAACCTACCCACACCCAGCATAACCATCGCAAACGCATTGTGGAGTGGATATGCATCCTACACAATCAGTGTCGGCCCAGCGTCAGCGACCATGACAGTCACACCCAGACTACTTATGACAGCCAACAACCAAGCGAACAAAGTTGGAGACGCGAACGTAGCGGTGAACGGCTGGGGCTTCGTGGCAAATGAGGCGATCAACATCTGGGTCGGCGGAACTGCAGCCACCATAACAGCAGGTCCTGCTGCTAGTGTTGCAGGAGTCCTAGGCGCCACGATCACGATTCCATATCTACCTGGCGGATGGCAAGGCGTACAGGTAACAGGCGTAACGACTGCAGGTAACACAGTCACCGTATCGAACGCCATTCAGATCGTGCCGCTGTACAGGCTCCAGACAACCCCAATCGTCGCAGCTGACACCGACATAGACAGGGACACATTAACGGCCAATAGGAGGGTCTACGTATGGGGTCTCGGCTTCAAAGCAAGCACGCAATACGTAGTCAGATGGAACGGCGCTGTGTCAGGCACGACGGTTGGCACAACATTCACAACCGACTCGCTAGGCAGGATTCCAGGAAGCCTTGTTGGAACCTTCAGCACCGCAGCCACCGCTAGCTGGTACGGCACGACACCGTCAACCACAAGCTTCGACATACCTAGCGGAACCCAAGACTTTCACGTCGTAGACATTGCTGAAGCAGCCACCCCGACGACTTCAGTGGTCTTCGGGCTTGTCAACACAGGCGTAGTTGGCGCTTGGGGCGGAACTGCGGCTGGCTGGCTCGACGGAGCAGCGGATGGAGCGGGAACCCCAGAAGGATTCATCGGAAACACCGCTGCCGGTACCAATGCAGCCGACGAGCGGAGGGCTCTCTGCTACGTAGACGTCAGACCATGTGCAGCAATCACCCCGAATACAGGGCACATCGGCTCAGTCATAACAGTGTCCGGAAACGGGTTCCAACCTGAAACGTTCTATGACATACAGGTGTCCACGGTTGCGCTCGCAGGCACAGTCTATGGAACCTTCAAAACACTCAGCGACGGAACGATCCCAAGCGGAACCACGTTCACGGTGCCTGCAGGAATGGCTACCGGAGACCTAGTTCGCATCTTCTTCCAAGGCACCCTCAACCTTGCCGCAAACACAGTCGTCAACGTTGTAAACACTTCCGGCCAGCCAGAAGACGCTGCCGCCGACCAAGTCAACCAACCGGCACTAACGCTCAACCCATTCATAGTCATCAATCCGACCTATGGAGCTGTAGCAACAGTGATCACGATAACCGGAGTAGGCTTCCTACCAGGCGTTACCTACTGGATATTCTGGGACAAGGCAAACCAGTTCAGCAACCCGAACCCGAAGACCCAGTTCGCTGCGGATGTCAACGGCAACGTTCCATCAGGAGTCACCATAACAGTTCCAAGTGGAGCCTCTACAGGAGACCACATGATCGATGTCACTAACCCAGCAGGCGCAGGTGGCGCTTGGGGCTCAGTCATAGTGGACATCCCACTATTCACAGTGACGGCAGCGACAACAGGAATCGGCCAACAGATATTCACAGTCTTCTCCTCGTCAGCCACGATCGGCTTCATGAAGACAGGCAACATATACGACGACTCAGCCGTAGGCTTCATGTACGCGCACAGGAACCCACCAAAACTCCTGTTCGCTAAGACAGACGCAACCTACGTAAACCAGGCAACAGGCGCACCGACATGGTCAGGCTACCAGCACCTCGTAATGGTTGGAGGAGCCGGAGTCAACCCGGTCCTCGCACGCTACGAGACCCTAGGCTCAGCGCCTCTCAAATACGCAGGCAACTCAACTCACCACATAATCGTGAAGGACAGCACAGCGCAGCTCACAGTGCCAATATCAAGCATAACAGCTAGCAACGACTACTTCGTCATGGAAGTAATACAGGACGGCACGCACACAGTCCTAGCTTTCTGGGGTCTAGGCCAATGGGGAACATACGCGAGCGGAGTCTACTTCGACGCGAAGTTCACAGACCTAGCCACACTCACCCAAGGCTGGTACATCATACGCTGGCAAGACCTCAACAGCAACACCACACCAGACTATCCTGCAGAATTCACAACAGTAGCAAGCGGAACCTAGAACCGCCGCAAACCCGCAGAACTGCGGGTTAACTTCCCCTTTTTGTTCTTCCTGACATAGTGCAGCGAGTCACATTGCCAATTCTCATGTAAAGCCCTCCTGGAGAGAAAGATCTACAAAGCCATCGGCGTTAGGGCTATGTTTGGCACGTTCCTTCTACGCAGCCGCCTAAACGGCACATTACCTTGATGACTCCGGTTAGCTTAAGTCCGTTATGATGCAGAACCTTTCCTTCTTGCAGTCCAGCAGCCATCCTCTGTTCTCAAGGAGCTTTCTTCCCACAAGTGAACGTTCGGTGCCTATTGCGAGAGTTTTGTGGGTGATGGCCAATTCCGGTTGGGAGATACTCACAACGTAGACAGACACTTCGTTGTGTCCAGTCGCAGTTTTCACGAGAGTCGTGCCTACGGGTCCGAGGCTAAGTGTCTTCACAGATTCTCTGTCTATTGCGAGTGAACCGTTGAAGCCTGTGTCGACTTTTGGGCTGATAGTTACTTTGCGATCAGCTGACGAAACTGTAACCTCGATGGTGGGGTAGGGAGGTTGTTCACCGTCATTGAACTTCCAGCATTTTCCGATACCCACCTAGGACACGGACCTCCTATTTGCTTTTAGATTTCTATGGTTATGATCTTCTTGGGGATGCCCACGTTGGTGACCACAATCTCGTCTTGTCCTTCCACGTCGGAGAAGATCCTCCCGCCAAGCGTGTAAAGGTTCAGGTCATGGTCAACGACCTCAAATCCCTTCAGGGCGATGTACTCGCCGAGGTACTTTGAGTGAAGCCCAAGCGCTTCAATAAGCTCCTCTTTATCCCTTCCGCCTTTCAGGATTATCTTTTTGATCACACTAGGGTTAACCATGAATGTCTTTTCCCTCCTTCTCTCTTCAGGCCCGGCTATCAGTAGGCGTTGTCGTCTCGCTTGGCTGAGGAAGTTTCTTGCGTAGCCAGTCGCGTAACCCAGCTTCTCCACCAGATCCGCTGTCCGGAACGGCTTCAACTTGAATGTCCTGACCGCTTCAAGGAAAGGTCGCATCATGGCCGTCACATGATAGATGTGACATTACCGGCCTTATAAACCTATGAACAATGTTTTGTCGCGAGTCTTCGTTCGCAAGCAAAAGTCGGATTGACTTCTTCTTCGAGCTGACTTCTAAAAGCCAATGCCAGCTAGCCCAACCGCTAGAGAAGCCTCGAATGAGGGAAGCTCCAGCCGTACCCATCTAGCTCTACTCAACTGAAGTGGCAGAGCCTATATGTGCAGTTTGTCTTCGTGAGTCCTCTACTCTTCAATCGGTCTAGTTTCCGCTTCAGTTCGTTGAAGAAGAGTGGAAGGCTTCGCACAGAGGAAAGGCAGAAGGAAATTGCGCTGCGGGTTTCATCCTGACGCGTTGAGGCATCTGTTTGAGGCGCGGAGTGCGCTCACGCATGAATCAATGCCATCATAAGCTAGCTTTAGATGGGACACGATGAAGGCGTGGGATATGTCTACAACCATCAATATAGTTGCATCCGGAAGACTTTGTGGAAGCGTGTAGAAAGGCGAAACATGCCTGAGAATAACGACACCTGAAAACTGGGCCGATCAGCAGCGAAAGATGAAGGACCTAGAACGGAGGCTCTTACGCTTGGAAGCTGCCTACTGACAATAGGAGTCAATAAGCTTACGTGCTTCTCAGGTTCCACGAACCCTTACATGTCATTCTGTCACTCGTAGAGGTGTGAAGCAGCGGATGTCTTACGAGTTTGACTCTTTTTCGGTAGAAGTCTGCCTTCTCGGGCGGTTGCACATGAACTTGGAATGGCTCTCTTATTCCCGCCTTCCAGAGTTCAAGCTGCATCCTAGCTGGTTCGAAGTTGGTAACTACTAGAACGTCTATGTCGCTTGAATAGTTGTGTCTGTTCTCCGCTACAGAACCGAATAGATATGTTTCAGCGTTGGGATCTAGTTTGAGGGCCGTCTCTCTGATGGTTTGGAGATGTTTTGCAAGGTTTTTGAAGACTTCACGCCTTCTCATAGCGGCCTTCACTATGATCTCATGTGACATTTTCCATCACTTCCTTGACAACCTTCATTAGTCTTTCAGCCTCGTCTCTCTTGATCTCTCTTGGCAGGTACCTAGAAGTTATGTAAGCATCTTCCAACATTCCTAGTTCGAGGAGATAACTGTTCAGCATGCTCTTCATAGATGCCTTCTTCTCTTCTGGTGCGAGATCTGAGAGTATCTCCAAGAGGGTTCTGACACTGTGAGTTCTCGGAAAGTCGGCGCCGGCTGTTAGCATTTTCGATTTGAGGAACAGCTGTAGAGCTTGTTCGAGGCTGAATGCGGCGAGGCCGTAAAGACCTCTGGCTATCTGGTATTCAGCAGTTTCCAGGAACTGCTTTGACCTTCCGAGCAGGTGCTCTTCTTCTTCTTTTCGAGTCACAACCAGCCCCTTTCCGTTTTCATTTGTCATGAACCTTTACGGCATGAAGGCCACTCGTTTTGAGCGCTTCCTAAAGGTTTTGCGGTAATGTTCGAGGCTCTGTTGACTTAAGCCGTTTATTGTAGCTCGTTGATAGTGTTTTCTCTATGCTTGCACCGCTACGAATCGACGAGGGTTCTTCTCATATCAAGCTCAGAAGCCTATTCTGCAACGCTTGAGAAGGAGAGAGTATCCCTAGAACGACCTAGCAAGGGGTTTCGCAACTCTCTTAAGCTAAGAGAGTCGCAAAGCCATGACAGAAGTTCAATGGAAGCCTGGAAGACACGAAAATGGAATTCTAAGGCTTATCTTGACAACACCGTAAACCTCATCCAAATCTATGAGCACAACGATAGTTCCTCTAGTGTCAGGGTCCCATAGTTTGCGGCTACATGAGGCTTTGATTGCAATAAGCTTTGAAGCCTTCTAGGTCGTTGAATCTTGAGCACTTTGCCTTCGGCTCGGAAATGTCGGTAGATTCTGTGAGACTGTTAGGCTTTGTCTGCGTGGCAGCTTGGCGCCCTATGGATCGAAAGATGACTTTCCAACAAGTCGCAGTGAAACGCTTCAGCTCGACCTTGTACCTGAAGGGCGCATTACCTCGGTATCCTGCTAGCTACAAATCTAAAAGTAGCCTTGTCTATCCTTCAGCCTATACGTGCAGTTTGTCTTCGTGAGTCCTCTACTCTTCAATCGGTCTAGTTTCCGCTTCAGTTCGCTGAGGAAAGGCGGATTGCTGGCGATCGGAACGCCTTCTTCCACCGCCTCGATGGCTTTGATATCAAGTCGGTCGAGCATGTAAATGAATTCCTGCGGTGCATAGCCAATCACCTCAAAGTTGAAACCGCTATCGAGCGGCGGGGCCAGCTCTTCCAAGCGTTCTAGGAAGGATTTCTTGAAATCCGCTATCACGATCAAATCTACGTCACTCCACGGCATGTCCTCTCCAACCGCCGTTGACCCACACAGTATGATGGTGGGCTGATCGTACAGGCGCGCAAGTCGATTACAGTAGCCATGCAGTTCGTTTTGAAGGCCGGGAGATTGGAGCTTGGTCATTGAAGCTGCCTCTCGACGTACTGGATGATCTTGGCTGCGTGATCCAATGTTCTACGGCTAACAATCTCATCATAGCTCTCGTGTGGGGTCCCAGATGGAATAGCGTTCGGGTATCTGGCAGGAACATAATGTCGGTCAAGCTCCGAGGCTAGCAGAAGCAGCTCTCCCAGATTCTCATGCTTCGCTTCCGCATATCGCGCGAGGAGCTCATGTACGGATTGACCAAAAGGTGACTCTCCAATCACATAGAGAAGCGCCTTCGCAGCCTTCTCGCCTGCTTGTTGGCAGATGAAGGCACAGGAGTTGTACCTTCGTGACTCGTGAAGTATTTGGGCAGTTTCGAGGTCCCACTGTGCCTCCGAAAGCCAACGCCTCGCCTCTTCACCCCTCCGCAACCTTCAGAACCTCCCAGACTCCGCATTCCCTAAAACATAGGAAGACTGAGCAAAATAAACTCGCTTGTATCAAAGAAGCCATCGGGCGCCATCACGGCTCCGAAGCCCACCAACCCTTCGAGTTCAATTTCGAGTAGTGTTTAACACTGCCAATTGGGCCCCATAGCTCATAATTCGGGTATCGCGCTCTTTCTTAGGTTCAGTTCTCCTCAAAGCCAGTTCCTGAAGGTGCCGTCAGACCCAGAAGGTCGGTTCTGAGGAAGAGTCTGTAGGCGTTACGGCTGATGTCACAGGCTTATTATCCTTCTTAGCACAGATCTCTCAGGAGATATTGGATTTGAATCCGACCGCGTCGCATATCCCCTTCAACAAGAGAAGGGGCATAAGATAACCGTGATGTAGTCGTTGATCGATCAGTAGTGCGATGGCGAAAGTGACTTTCGGATGCTGATCGGCTTGGGATCATTGGTCTCGAATGGAATGTTCAGGGGATTGTCGAAACTCTGCAGGAGATTTCTTGTTTCGCTTTTCCTTACAGTTCTGATAGTCGCGGCCTTGGGGCGGCTCCTCTCCATTGAATACGCTTCAAGCAGGTACGACGCAGAACCCGATGATGCCAATGAGCTTGTCGGAATCGCTCAAGATATAACCATCAAGGTCAGCCTTTCAGCTACGCCACAGCTGCCTCTTCCCCACATTGCCATTCTGCTTCCTCCAAACGGTAAAATTACTGACGTACAGTTCTCGGCAACCGCTTGGAGCGTCTATGGATACACGCTTGTCGAATCGTTTTTCAGGTGCTACAAACTGGCTTTCTTTCGCTTCTCGAAACTGGCCGATTATGTTTATGGACCTCATGATGTTACCTTCGTCGTTTCCCCTGTTGAACCGATGATGCGGCATGTGGAGTGGGATGAGGTTGCCAGCCCACTAATGTCGTATCTAAAATCTAAGGACTACTGGTTCAACAATGCTTTCTGCCGTTTTATCTCTTCAGGTAAGATGGGTGAATGGAAAGCCTACCCAACTTTTAGCGTCGAAAGGCGCTCAGCCTTCACCCTTCCGATCTACGTGCCAAAGATCAAGTATCTTGCAATCGTTCCCGAAGCTTGGGCATCAGTCGTTCAACCTCTACTGTCATGGAAAAGGGAGAAAGGCCTTCCAGCAACGTACTACACCCTAGAATGGATCGACTCCTCCTACGCAGGATCAAATTTAGCGGCAAGAATAGGGGAGTTCCTAAAGGACGCCTTCAATGCCTGGCAGATAGACTATGTTCTGCTTGCTGGAGGGGCCAGCAAAATTCCGCCCGGCAGCTACGAGTGCTTACACGGGGACGAGGATGCGTTCCCAGATCTGGCCGTTGGTCGGCTACCCGCTGACAGCATTGAGGATTTGGCGATCATGGTAAACAAAATTGTGAAGTATGAGCAGCAAACAATCGTGAGCGCCGAATGCAACAATCTCCTTGGAATCCTTGGCGAAAACGAACCCAGACTCACACTCCCCTCAAGCCTTCATCCAACTTGGCTTGTATGCGGTCGAAACCTGACTTCTCCAAGCCAGATCAATAATTGCATTCAAGCTGGTGTAGGACTAGTGTTTGAGAACACGCATGGGAATCCAAGCACGTGGTCACTAGGTTCGGAGCTTGAAAACTACCGTTCTGATCACGCGCTATTGTTACGCAACACTCTACTACCAGCCATACTGGCTGGTGGATGTAACACGTCCGATTACCGATGGCCAAATTGCATAGGGACAGCCTTCCTCAAGAATCCTAGCGGAGGCGGGATAGCATACTTGGGATGGTTTGGATTAGGCGGCTTTGCTCCCTCTGGACTTGGCTGCAATTCTCTATCAACGCTCTTCAACATATCGAACTGGAAGCCTGCACTATCGATAGTGCAAGGTTGCGTCTTAACCTACCCCCATAATTTCTATGGTTCCCTCTTTCTCCATGGCGAAGAGAGGCAGACAAAAGAGATTCTACTAGGTGATCCAGAAATGTCAGTGTGGACCACATCACCCAAAGATTTGACATTATCCATGAAAGATGGAACTGTTCCAAGCGGCAGCTTCATCACTGTCCGGGTCACAGATAAGAACACGCAGCTCCCCACGATAGGAATAACCGCCAGAGTTCTTGGAGGAGACTTCCTTGAGATGACGAGTGATGACCAAGGTCAAATAGCCTTCAAGGCTCCGACGACCCCGGGCGAGTTCACGTATAACTTGTACGCGTTGTATAGAAACAAACCGAATCATTTCACCATCACCATCAAGGTTCTCAGCGCAACCACTGGCTTTGATCTCGTTAAGTAGAAGCGGCGATATCTCTGTTACGCGCCCTCAGCAAAGGTAGTATTGAGCCACTCCTCCCTCTAGAGAGTGCCATGAGCACCGGTCGAGAATGTGAAACATCTCGTGGGGCAAGACTCACAAGCGGCATAGTTCGCAACTTGAGTCAATGGCACAGCTCGTCTCACAGCAGTCAACTTCTCCGGTCCACACTGCTAGTGGAGAAGCAAAAATCACCAGAACCTTTCCAGCATCCACAAATCGATATTTGAGAAGCCGGCCGTAGCAACCAATGACTGAGCGACCATGAAGAGCCCAGTTATGAGTGCCGATGTCTGATTCTCTGAGCTTTCAGCTGAAGAGGACGCTAGATCAGCATAAAGGAGTCGGTTTTCTTAAGCCTTCCCGTTACTGTGTCCGGCATCAGGTTAAGAAGCTCTAATGTCGTCAAGCCAACTATCGCCAACTCACTCAACTGTTTTGACCTCAACATTTTCTTGACCTCGTCCGGTATCTTTAGGACAAGTAAATGCGCATAGGGTAGTTCTTCCTCTTCTACTATCAGTCTGTTGATGACCGCCAACTCCCCCTCCATCTTATGTCCAGAGGCGGTTGTAAGCGCGAGTGTTCGTTTGACGTAGGTTACACCAATCTTGTCAGCCACATCCTTGTCAACTATGGTCACTGATGCTCCAGTGTCGACAAGCGCAGTGTCCTCCATACGCTCCGTCGAACCCTGGAGCTTCAGTCTCGCCCTGACAATAGTCAACAATAACCCATCCTAAGCTCTCTGTCTTGAACGTTGCTCCAATTAAGATATTGTGATCTCAGCTGTTCTCTGAGATACAGTGGGGAGCTCTTGGCTATGAAGAGGTTTGCGAGCGTACTGATTAGGCGATCTCTCTGGCGTAGCCAATCAACCTCCGAGCACACCTTATGATTGAACATGATCATTGGATTTGTGCAGCAGACGCCACCTGCAACCTTTAGCACGCTTTCCAATGAATGAATGAGAATCTTGACCCAGATAAGCTTCTTTCGTTATGTTCCGCTTGCTACGACTGTGATCTCGTCAGATTGCTGTATTCCATCATTGTTTGTGTCGGTCCACTTGCAGATGTAGTATCCTTCAGTGTAGCTTGCAAGGTTCGGATAGACGATATCTGCGAAGTAGACGCCGCCCGCATATGTGCCTGTGTGCGCGATCCCCCACATCGAGAAGACTGTCCTAGACCCGTCCTTGTAGATCTGCAACACGAAGTAGTCTGCCTTGTTGTAGTCGTATGTTGATTTTGCAACTGAGTAGACCGGTGTTGACCCAGTCATGAACCTGTAATGGGTGGCGTCCATTGAGAAGGTTATCAATGCGTATCCCAGTCCTTCATAGTAGTTGACAATCTTGCTAGCTACATAGCCCCCGAAGAGGACAACGTTGCCAGTGAACAACGGCGCACCCGTACCCTGGTTAACCTTGCTCGAATCGGTTTGAATAATTATGTTCTGTGGCGGGTTGCTGCATTTGCCATATATGAAACCAAGCGCAGAATCATCATACATATTGCCCGTCCGAACGAAGTAGACGGCTCGTGAGGCAGCACCCAATATGCTTCCAGCGACTTCACTCAGTGTAGGAGCAATGGCGACACGGATCTTGACAACCCTGCCAGGAGACGTATTCGTTCCGAAGTATGCGAACCCATTGGCCACATCAATGACAGCCGAGTAGAGGTACGCGTCCGCCGAAAGCAAGGTCAACGCTTCCACACGTGTAAAGTCTGAGAACTTGACCTTGGCAACCCTGCCTGGATCTGTCCAAGTTCCGAAGTACGCAAAGCCATTAACAGCATCAAAGACGGCTGAG
>Ga0315308_1000037_pt1 | contig 64142 bp, 66 predicted proteins | sample TDP3_MG_FD_203078 | JGI IMG/M metagenome (GOLD analysis project Ga0315308, IMG submission 203078) | Freshwater sediment microbial communities from Lake Towuti, South Sulawesi, Indonesia - TDP3 | ecosystem: Environmental > Aquatic > Freshwater > Lake > Sediment | place: Indonesia: South Sulawesi...
CAAATACATTCTCTCTAATCCAGCATATGACGGAGATGCCCATAAGGCAGATTCTTTCTTAATCAAAGACTCTCTCTTAAGCAAAGGACTTGATCCGAAGACCAATATGTAGGGTACAATTAAAATCCAAGCATTCCATAAGCCTAACTCAAATTCTGGTATAAGTGACATGATATTTTCCCATATCAATTATCCTGTATCTTATATTTAGAATGTGAGCATACGCACGCGCTCACAAACTCTGAGAATGCGATTATTTATGAAATAAACGTGCGCTTGAGGTTTTGCATAACCTTTCGCATAACCTTTCGCATAGGCAAAAATTCTGAGAATTTAAACCGAGATCTAAACCTAACCCCCCCGCCTCATCACGAACCAAGAGTTTGAACAATACCCTGACTAGGGTACAATGGTAGCCCGGGAGAGGTTTGAACTCCCGTTTACTCTCAAGCTTTATGAGACCAGTTTTCCTAACGTACTTTTGGCGAGGACAGTTTAGCGTTCTATAACACGTGTTATAACGCCTTCACTCTCGAACATCTTCACCCTTCATCACCCTTCAACACACGCCGCTATTGCACAAAAGACAAAAATAACCCAACATATAGATTTAGTCAGTAGCCAAAGCAGAGAGTTAGCAAAAAATGAGCTAGAGTTACCTTTGCGGGGTTGCCCTAGCCTGGAAGGGCCCCATCGAGAGATTGGACTTGAACCCATTTGGGTTCTAATCCCCCCGATTCACCACATCATTTCCTGGGACGAAATTGTAAGATCTAAACGTAAGTCTAAACCTATACTACCAAAAAAAAGCCTGTCTCGCCAAAATAAGCTACTCCTACGGGTTATACAGAAAAATACTTGAGAAACGAGCTCGATTTGCCTCGCTTTTTGGTATTCACACGAAGGCTCGGACATAGTCTTCTCATTACTGCCTGTATGGGGACTGTCAAACCTGTGGTCATTCTTTCACCTTCGATACGCGTGATGCTACTTTTTAACGCGTTTTCGAAGATTCTTTAGATGAGTGACCCCTAAAATTCGCGGGGTGAGAAATAGTGATAAAACCAGCTGCCAGCAAACAGTGCTCGACAAAACTACAACTGCAAGCACATCAGACGGTGCACTACGAAATAGACGTACGACCGCTGAAAGCATTCGCATCTGAAAAGTTCCCTAGGAACTGACCATTGCGGGAAGCTTTGCTTGCAGAAAGAGATATCATGGAAGCACAGCAATTCTTGGCAAAAATGGAAACATGGCTAAATTTATTGAAGATGACATGTTACTAACTCGACTGATCAAGATTACAAAGAGGGGTTTGAAATTTCGCCCTACTACCAGAATTTTTTGCAGATAAACTACACAGAGGTGAGGGTTCAAACGTGGGCTTTGACCTAAGCGACCCCACCACAATGAATGCGCACTTTAGTAGTTCCAAGACAAAAAAGAGGGTTTTAGTATAAATTACACTCTGGGAACGGTAACTCCCGGGATATTCGAACTTTCGTGTAGGCTGCAGTGCGGTTGGTATTTGCACCTAATTAGGTGTGGAAACCCTCGGGCCCGCCAAGTAAACAGCATGAATCACTCTAAGAAGTAAGATCAATTTAGAAGTGATGTTACGGTTTAATGTCTTTAGTGTCACACATAGTATGAAGTTAGCCTATGAATAATTCAATTAAATCTTTGAAATAGTGTCGGAGGAAAATTGGCAAGCCCTGAACAAATTATTTTAAAAAGGGGGGAGGTTGAAGGAGCGATTGCACCTTTCTATGTTTAAAGAGCTGGAAATCCGTATTGTAAACTTTTTTGGAGTGTTACTCCGCCAAGCCCCATAGTAGCTTTGACATCCAACTTGTGCGCTGAACCAGCATACCCTACAGTTTTAACTGAACAACTTCTTTCGGAAACTTGTCCCTCAAACTCGTCGTGGTTAACTGTCAGTCCACCTATATCAACAGTCGCATCAAAGCTGACCCCGACCTCACTCGTGTTAACGTCGACGCCGATGGAGAACCCGCCGATATTAACACCCGCGTTTATCACGCCATCACTCTTCAAGCTGTCCGCATCAACAGTTAACTGCAGTCCTCCAATGTCCACGCTTAAATCAATCTGCTCAAACGAAGCCCCGCTATCTATTTTCAGATCTAAGCCGCCCGCATATTTTATGAAAATCGCAAATTTGCTGATGTTAGCGTACTGCCCCAACTCCATCATTATTCCTCCAATTCTTAAACCGAAAGTTCCATTGTACTGATAACTGTTTCCTAATGTAAGGTTAAGTCCCCCAACCTCACCATACACGTCAATATGTAAAAATTGACCTCCATCAGACTCCACATAGCCTGCTTCAAGCTGAGAGGCATTAACGCTGCGCTCAAAGGTAATACCACAAGCTAGGTCAGGGTTGTTGGAAAAACGCAAGTTGACTTCGCCAAATTTCGCACTGACATTTAAGTTAGCAAACTTCACAGTGTCAGAAACATTTGTTCCTTTGACTAAACTATATTTGTCCACAACTTTTTCTCCTTCGACACCAAACCATGGAAGCTCAAAGCGTGGAAAACTTATGGGCTGAAGTACGGGCGAGACTACTGCATAAACGGCACCAATAAACAAGATTGCAATGAAAACCGCGCCTAGAGCAGTCCTTGCCGTAATCATTTTAGACGAAACCTCCCGCAAATGAACTTATAATGAGCCACATCCAAATCCAAAGGATGCCCACTATTATCAGCCACACAACCATCGGACCAATAAAAGATGAAATGAAGGCTTTCCCGATGTCAACGTTGTAGTTATGCTTCACGGCAACAGCCATCAAAAGAACAACCCAAAAAGTAACAATAATGTTGAAGAATATGCAAAGCGGCCATGTAACCCAGCTTATCCCGAAAAGAACAGTGCCAAGAATCACTAAACTTAAAGGAACAAGCGAGTAACCATAAAGCTTCATCAACTGAACAAAAGACCCCTCGCCTTTAAAGATATATTTTGCACTGATATGCGCAATTCCGGCAACAACAACCCACAGAATTAAAGCTGCCACTATATTTACAATGACTACAATTAACCAAATAATACCAAGAAAACCTAGTGGCACATTACCAACTAAAGAACTAATGGAAACCATAACGGCTGAAACTACTCTATGAGCAAACGAAGCTATAACGATGCTTTCAATTCCCACCAACAGAAGAATAAGAACGAAGGGTTCCCAGAATCCGATCTTATCTGTGATAATCTGTTTGAATGTAACGTCTGGCGCCAAGAAAACACCACCAATTCTTTTCAAAAACGTGGAAAACGAGGCCATTCCTTTTTTAGGCGCTTCACTTGTATTTTTTTTCATTTTAATCTCCACTGGGTAAAGTAACTATTTGAAAACTATTTAAGTCTTCTACATGCCACATTTGAGCAATCAAACAGTCGTAACAGGCGACGCTTCATAGAAGTTGCGATTTTGGGTTTCGAGAAGGGTTTGAACTCGGCCTACAGACCGAAAGAACTATCACTGATGAGATAGCTGTTTGCAGATGCTAAACATGGGGAATTTAAACCGGGATTTGAATCTACTCGGGCCCGCTGAACCCTCTTTCTGAAAAGAACCGAAGGTAAGAAATTTAGAGCTTTCAGTTTCGCTTTCTTGTGGAATGTACTCGAGGATTGATTGGAGAGCTTGTTCGCAAATCCTGCTTATGTTTAGGTTATGTTTTCTTGCTTCAGCCAATAGGCTAAACGATGGTGTGATTCCGACTGTCTCTTTGGCTTCTCGGTTTTTCCCTTTTACTCGAGTAGTTTTGCATAATTCACGCGAGTGATTTTTCCGTAGCATAATCATGCGTTTACTCTCACTCATTATTTTTCCCTTTCATGTGCAACCAATAATCAACCACACGTATGGAGCGCCCGTTGTTTATGGAAACGTATAGCTAACTAAAGCCCAACCGAAAGCTCCAGGAACACTGGCGAGGCTGAGCGACAAGATTAAATGTTGGATGTAACATTGAATATTTTTCTCGTATTAGGAGAATGGCAGAGAGAACAAATTTTCAAACTCCCCACACCCCCATTTGAAGTATTTTCTGCCATTCTCCCCGAGACTCACAGAACTCAGGTATTTTGCATATCTACGCAGACTCTAAAGCCTTCAAATCTGCTTTATCGCAGATTTAGCGCGCGCTTCTCTTCACTTTAGTTATTATTAATTCGTTTTTGCAGTGTTTATTTTGATATAGTAAGATTTACGTACACGTTCAGTTCTCTGACATATTGAACTATTAATGTCTGTCCGAGATTACCTGCACGAGAAAGCAGAAGAGTCAAGGCACAACGAAACCTTGTCATATTTAATGTTTCTAGCAGGTGCCATATTTTTCGTCGGAGGCATACTCGAAACCTTAAGCTTGACTAGACAACCACAATGGTTTTTTTTCATTCCATACTGCACAGAGCCTTATGCAGGAGCAGTCTTGGGCTTGTCGTTTACAATTAGTGGCTTTTCCTTGATTGTTTTTGGAATCGCTGCAGGTATGATTTATTCTCGGGACAGAAGCTGGTACATGGAAGAATTGCGCAAGGCAAACTCTCTGGACGAAGTCATGATGCAGCGTAAGTCTTCAAAAAATACACGCAGAAAGCAAAACAAAACTGTTTAATTTGTTTATTTTTGACTAATCAGTCACTGAAGTTTTTTTAAATGACGAAAGACTTTTGGCTTAGGGATTAAGGCTATTAGGCAAATAATCCATGATACGCTTAGGAACATGAATAGTTACTTAACCGCATACTTTTGCACATGAATAGGGTAAGCTAACGGAATTAGTGATATGGTTATTCCACCGTTTTTAGCCTCTCTATTTTTAACTTTTTCTCGAGTGATTTTGGCTGAAGATCGCTCCACTCACGACTATACTTTCTTTTCCTTGATTTCTTTATAGAGCTCAATGAAACCGCAGTTTTTGCACTAGAATGGGATAATTCTGTCGCCGAATCAGTCACTTTTCTTTGCAAATGTGACTCCGCCATACGAAACCAGTCTTCTTCCTTCTTCCATTTCTCCACCACATTTAGGACACTTCCTAACTTCACTCTCATTCATAGCTTCCAAACTCCTTTCTTCTTTTTACTCGATAGCCTTCCTCATTAAATCTTTAAGCGCTGACTGATTCCAGTTTGCATGCTGCATGTAGTCAATAAATGATTTGGTAGCATTCAACCAATAAATCTATCTTTAGAACAACAACAATGTTGGAAGATTAAACTCAGAATATGCGACAAAGTTAAGAGTAGGATACGATTGAATAATATTTGAAGAGGATAGTAATAAAACAATTTTCGCTTTCTCCCTTCTCCCCTCCACATCTTTTACCGTGAAGGAGCTATCCTCCTCAAGAAAGAGTTTTGATAGAAAGACTATCCATCTATAGCTTATGGAAAAATCTTCTAGATCGCTCGGTTCATTACGTTTCTATTAAGCATAATACACTATAAGAAAAGGAAGCGTTTAAGGTTGCTTTTCAGAGTTAATACTTAAATAACACAACTTTTACAAATATCGCGTTCATAGATGAGGAAGTGAAAAGTTATGAGTTCCAAGTGGGCAAAGAAGTTAAGCTCTAAGTGCGATATAGATCCAGCTGTTTTGGAGGATATATTGAAGGAAATGAGTTCAAGTTGCTATAGTGACACAGAAACTTCAATGAAGGTTATAGAGGAACTCACGGTAAGCTGTAGCTTCGACGAGGGAGAGCTAAGAAAGTTCGTCCGCGAAGTCTCCGCCAAATGTCCTGTAGATGCGAAGAAACTGCACAAGGAAATCCTCAAGGCTGAAGGCGACAAGGAGACTGCTTTTCAAGCGGCGTACAAAGCGGGAAGAATGGTTTAAGGCTACGCTAATCTGAGAATACATGCTTTGAATTCATACGAGTCTAACCTCTCTTTATTTGAGAAAGGTTAGTTTCCATATTTTAATTCTGCAACTAAAGAACTTTGACTTTACGCGACTGCTGGAAAAAAGAGGGGAAGGAAATGGAAACGTTTCTTGATAGGTTATGGAAGTAGGCGTCCGAGTCTGACTGGCGGAACTACTGCTTGGAACTGGTAGTCAACGAAGCCTCTTCGACTTACGCAGCTGACAACCAGTATGGCGTAGTATGGGTAAACTGCGTACGTGCCCTTGGTACCCGTTTCAGATGCTTCTTCGAGTGTCATGTCGTTTACCAGGTAGTCAACTATATCGCCCTTGTCATTTACGAACACACGGACAACACTCACTTGGAAATCTGCTTCTAGAGTGATACCTGTCGTTAACGTTAGCTGCGTATCACTTACTTTTGCACTTTGTATGTACCATCCATCACCAAGGGTCGAGGTGTCAGTCATGTAGCGGAAGCCTATCAGCACTGTTTTACCGGCATATGCAGTGAGGTCAAACGTCATAGTCAACCATCCAGGATATCCTGGGTTCTTGCCTGTAAGTCCTGGAAGGTTTGCAACTATGCTTGCAAGCGCGCTGGGGTCGTGATTCATTGTTGTATATGCATTTGATCGCGAAACCCAGTGAGCTCCTCCGTCTGTTGATACCTGGATGAAGCCGAAGTCCCAGAGATTTTCAATGTCATACTTAGTGACTATTTCAAGCGTTGGGTTTGCTGGATTCACATAAACCTGGCCGTACAACAGAGTGTTTATGTTGTTAGCCGCCCTTCCCGCACCGCCTGAATACCATCCGCTTTCTGTCAATGACCATCCGTAAACTGCGGTGTCATCGCCGTCAAAGTAGATTATGCCCATTTCGTCCCAATTCTTCATTATGATGTAATCTGACCCATAAGATCCAAGAGTGGCTACGCCCGTGTTATAAGCTGGGCCTGGAGGTTTAAGCACTCCATTCCAAGTCCACGTTGTCCCGAAGCTTGTTCCCCTTGTCCATGGAACTGGAATATCGCTGACCGTATGCGTGAACGCTGGTATTGCCCTTGGACCCGATAGGTCAATGGTCTTGTAGTTGTACCTACCATCTGCAACAAGATTGGTGTGAATTAGGTTGGCTATTCTCCAGTCGCGATAGACATCATCAAATGTTACATTGTAACCAAAGTATGCAAGAGTCGCATCAACACCGGCTATTCCTGGTATTCCCGCTCGCACGAAGTGGCTTATGAAGGCAGATCCTCCATAATGGTCGCTCAGGTAGATAGCCCATAGGCAGGCTGCGCCATAGTCTGCTAGTATGTTTATGTCGCCTTGATCTCCCCACTCCGTTAGCGAATTATCAGGCGTATACAAGTAGTAGTTGACATGTCCCCAAATCGTGTTCGGATAACCGCATAGCAATTGAGCGTAGTCGGAGCAACCTTCATTCATGAAACTTGGGTCGTTAGGATTAAAGTCACGATGGATGTTATGCTGAAATTCATGAGCTAGTGTCGAATCGATCAGATACGCGCGGGCAGCGGGAACCTTAAGGTCTGGGCGTTCTGTTGGGAACCATGTTTTGTTTTCCGGGCCTAGTCGTTGCCACCAACGCCATGGATCAATGTGAATCATGTTTCTCTTGTAGTAGGTTCTGGTGTATGTCGCTTGATAGAACCCTACAACGTAGCTTGGGTAAAAGCGGTCATAGTAGTTAGCGTCGCGATAGTTGAGAACCTTCACAATTACTCTCTGAGGATTGTCCGCTGCAATCCAGTCCCAATATTTGGGATCCCATCCTAACTGTTGGAAGATGGTATTTGTTCCATATCTGTCAAGGGGCGTTCCGAAGTAGAGCGTGTCTTTTGGATAAATAATGTTGTTAAACTGGTCAGCCACGTACTGGCACATCTCGTCAGTGACTTTCAAGGCATAACCGTAATCACTGGCTGAGCTTGTTGCATCATTTCTTGGGTCTCCGGGTAGGAACCACATATAGTCTTGTGTCCAAACCTCAACATTGCCCGAAACAGCTCTTAGAGTCATCCAAGGCTGGTTGCCAGTTGGAGTGCCAGCGCTTATTGCCTCTAAGTACCAGTCATAGGCTTTAGTCCCAACAGTAGGAGTGGTGACAAAAGCTTCCACTGTGGCAAAGGAGGCACCTTCTGCAGGTGCTCCTTCTATCGTAGGCATATCCACTTTGCCAGCCAAACCTGTCTGCCAATCCACAGGTTCGTAATCTGGGAGTTGTTCATCAGCGGTGCCAGCAGTCGGAACATACACTGCACTGAATATACTCAGCACAAGGAATGTCGCTATGAGAACCGCGAGAATCTTCTCTTTCATTTCATTCTCTCCTCTTACAATTTTCTCGGCACACAGTAATTATAAAGCGGTTGCTTTTTGAATTTTTTGGAGACTTTTTCCATACAATTTAAGATCAAGTTTAGCATTGAACAGGCGAATTATTGCTTTCTCTAATACAAAATCAGAAGAATCATCTAAGAATAGGCAACTCTTCTAAAGTTAGCGAACTTAAACTGTCTATCCGTTACATTTCTTTCGCTGGAACAGCGACTAACGTTTCCACCGTGTATTGCGTTGAAAAGCCTGTTTCCATAACGAATTTCATGGCTTCTTTCTCGTTGGGGGCTTCAAAGATCATCACTCCGTCGTAGCGACCAAAAGTGAAGAATACTTCTCTGATTTTGACGTTCTCCTTTTCCTTCAGAGTCTTTAGGTATTTTACGGCGTCCATTCCCTTTCCTTTCGGAGAAAGCAAGGTTATGAATAACACACAATTCACCTCTCTGGATAATCTGTGTTTAGAGATTAAAAGTTTGCTGCTTGAAGGTTTTGTGGACCGAAGAGGATTTGAACCTTCGCGAGATTTTCCTTTCTACCTAACAATTTCAGAATACTAAGACAAAGTGATTCTGACTTCTGAATTCTATCGCGTCTCCATTAATGCGGAATCCTATGTGGTTCGGGTTCGCACACAAAAAAGGAGGTAGTTATTGGATAGGTTTGAAGTTGCTATCGCAGAATCGGCCAGGGTAGTTTTTGATGGTAGAACAGGTAGGAGGTTCTGAAGGTATGTTCAAATCCGGGCTGAACAGTCATCACCATTACCAGCGAATCGTATTCGACGAATTTCGTGTTGATCATTGGAAGCAGATCTGAGCCTGTTTCAGTTTGATCGTCAAGAGCCATGGGAATAATGTTTGTCGCTCTGAACGAACCATCATGCGGGCAACTAATCCACAGGCGTTGTATAAGGTTTACTGTAAAGTCGTTTTCAATGACGCCCATGGTTATGTACCATCCGCCATTCACAGTCCAACCGTTTGAACCGCTTTCAACGTTGTCAAAGAATCCGAGTTCTGGTATTTCTATGTTGTCGATGTACCATCCCTTTTCGAGAACAGATGGGTCGGTCCAATAGGTAAAGTACAGTTCTACGCTATGACCTGCGAATGGTGTTAGGTTCATTTGTTCTTGGTACCAGCCGCTGAAGCTTGTAAAGGCGTTCCATCTTCCAGCATCGTAGTATGCTGTTGGCTCAAATTGGGCTGGGCAATTGGGATTGTCTGTTCCGTAGTTGTTGATCAGCGTTGTAACAGTCTTTATGCCTGGAAGAGTGTACCATTGACCCGTGGTTAGGTCGTGGGCTTCTACATAGCCATAGTCCCAGTCTTCTTCAATTCCGTAGTTGCTCCAAAACTTTAGTGTTGCACCCGTTGCTGGTATATTGAAAATCTGGCCTAGTCTGAACCATGAGTATGGCGTTCCATCTGAGTGCCATTCGTACATCCCGCTGTGTGGTAGCACGCCGGCGTAGTCTGCGCCGTTGAAGTCTACCTTCAGAGCATGGTCGCCAAGTGCGACTAATTCAATGTAGTTTACCGTGTATGGGAGGGTGTCTCCGTAGGGGTATGGCCATCCCACCTGAGGAGTGCCTTGCAGTTGAGGTATAGTGTTGAAGAATTTGCGGTACTCACGATCCCAGTACATCATGCTATATTGTATGCTCCACCATTCCGTGTTGGCAGAGGGAATGTTCAGTGCCTTGTATCCGTAGATTCCGCTGGCAAAAGTTATGTCGTCGAGATAGTTTGCGATAGCCCAGTCTTGGAAGATTTGGTCAAAAGTTTTCGCGATGCCGTGTGCTTGAAGCACGTTGTTGTATCCTTGTATTCCGTTGGCTTGCTCGTGAACAACATCCCATATCAACGGTGGACCACCGTAGTGTTCATGCATGTAGAAGGTCCACAGGAAGACAACTCCATAGTTAGACAGCTCGCCTTGCCAAACAACCAAAGAAGTGTCCCACCAATAGATCAAGTACTCGGCTATGTCTCCTGATGGAAATCCGTAACCGCAGTAGTAAATCGCCAATTGTGCACAGCCTTCATCAACCCACGAGAGCTCGTCAGCATCCACATCGTAATGAATCAAGTGTTCGAATTCGTGTGCGAAAGTGCCTTCGTACTCGTAGGGATGAGGTGGATATCCCGCCGGGTCTGGCTGGGGGCTGGGTCCAAGCCGTCTATACCATTGGTAGGTGTCGATGTGTATGATGTTCGCGTCGTTAGTAATGCTTGCGTAGTCCCAGAAGTATCCTATTATGAACCAAGGCGCAGTCCACGGATCCCAGAAGAGTCCGTCTCTTATGTTGAATATTAATATTTGTATCTTAGAGTCGCCCAAGGGTCCAGGTCTATCTGCGTACATGCCAAAGTGGTCCGTGTCTTCCTGCCATATGTTGTTGTCAAATTGATTCAAAACGTACGTTAGGTTTTTCCCATATACTATGTCGTGGTATCCCGGCCAGAAGCGATAGCCGTTTTGACTCCAGTTGTAATAGAAGTGCCATTCGTCATCGTCAAACCCTGGACCTTTAGGATCATAATAGTCTTTGTATCCACCAGGCCATACTTCAGGGCTTAGTCCAATCCAGATGTTGGCGTGTTCACCTGGCAAGACGCATACGAAGTCTAGGTAGTACCATCCGCCGTAGTAGTCATCAATGACTGGGACGGTCCATGTATTGCCCGTGTCGGGCTGTACACCTTCTGCTACGAGTCCTTTGAAGTATGGTGTCGCGTCGATTCCCTTAAGGTCATTGTTTGACACAGAAGCTGGTCTTTTTGATTTGTGCCCCCCTTGGGATAAGCCTTGAATGGGTGTCAGCTTGGTCGTCGGTTCTGAGGTTGACATGGAGTTTATAGGCATAAGAACTGCAAGAGCTACTGCGATCATTATTATAACAACTAGCTTTTTCATTCTTTTTCTCCCTTCTCCTTTGAGGCATATAGAATTATTGCACGACTGCATTTCAACTTTGTGGAATCAAATTCTACTTAATCAGTAAGTCAACATAGCAAATCCGTGAATCGGTGAGTTCAAGCGTTTTCATGCGCAACTACTTTAACCCTGCATGAATAAGCGATTTGAAGCAGCGCATATTTAAAGCAGTAAGAGGAATCATGCAGAGAATCTCACAACCTACCCTTTTTCATAGTTAGAGCTTGCGCTTTTCGACTTCATGATGCAAACGAAAGTCTACTTCTTATTCTATTTAAAAGAACAAACTTGAGGCGAGCCCTATCGCACGGGATAGTATTGCGTAAGTATTAAATACGCCATGTAGCTAACATAAGATTCTGCTTTTGCCTAAGGAAATACATGATTAATTAGAGGGGAGAAATGGAAATGAATAGAAATATAGTTCTCGTAGTGGCACTTGCACTGTTGCTAACGGGCGTCTCAATAGCATTTAACGTTCAGCCGGTTAAAGCAGTCGAGTTGACCAGAACGATTTTCATCGTTGCTGACGGTTCAGTTGACCCGCCAACAGCGCCGATACAACGAAACGGAGACCTATACATGTTAATCGATGACATTGTAATTAACTCCCCAAGCGATGGAATTGTGATTGTGAGAAGCAACATAACATTGGATGGGGTAGGTCATACTCTTCAAAGAGTAGGTCCATCTGAATATTCGTACCCGTACGGAATAACCAGTCCGAGTGGGGGAGGTCAAGAAAACGTAACAATCAGGAACATAAAAATCAGAGGATTCTATGGCGGCGTCTTACTTCATGCTTCAAACGGCAGTAGCGTAGTTGGAAACGACATAGAAAACGTCGGTTATGGGCCTGGCGTTTATACTGATTTTAGTTCAGGCTGTACCATAATTGGAAACAAAATAGCGCGCGCCTCTATGGGCATCGCGGTCCAATACTCTGATAACAACCTCATATCTGGAAACAGCATAACGGACAGCCCATATGGCTTCGGGTTTTATCGAACTTCTAACAACGTTCTTAGAAGCAATAGCATGACTAATACCACGTATATGAACTTCGACTTTTTGCCCGCTGGCGTTAATAATGATGTTGATGCCTCAAATACGGTTGATGGAAAGCCCATCTATTACTGGGTTAACAGACGAGATGCGACTGTCCCCACCGACGCAGGCGACGTGATTCTCGTATACTGCAAGAACATAACCGTCCAAAACCTAAATCTCACCAGCAAAGGGTCAGCGATACAGCTGCATAACACAACGGATTCATCCATAATCAAAAACGATATAACAAATAGCTATTCTGGCATCTACTTCGAATATTCCAGTAACAACCTTATCTACCATAATAACTTCATCAACATAGGCACGATTCTTGCTATGGTGGCTGGCTCGAATGTTTGGGATAATGGCTATCCTTCTGGCGGAAACTACTGGAGTGACTACACTGGTGTTGACCTGAAATCAGGTTCGAATCAAGACCAGCCCGGAAGCGACGGTATAGGCGACACCTCCCATATAAGGAGTCTTGTAGATTGTACCGACAGATATCCGCTTATGAGCCCATTTAAGACGTTTGATGCGGGCACATGGAATGGAGTAGCCTACAGCGTCGATGTAGTCAGCAATTCCACCGTTTCAGACTTCAACTTTAATCCAAGCGAGGGACCGTTCATACGCTTTAACATGACTGGCTCAAGCGGCACAACAGGCTTTTCAAGAGTGACAATTCCAAAACATTTATTATGGGTACAAGCCCCTGATCAATGGACAGTCATGGTCGACGGTGTAGAAGTGACTCCCATAGTAACTGAAGACGCCAACTACACATATCTCTACTTCATCTACACCCACAGCACAAAAACCGTACAAATAACAGGCACCAACGCAGTGCCAGAATTTCCATCAGCCATAATTCTGCCACTACTCATGGCTCTCACCACGCTTGCTATCATCTTCTCAAAGAGAAGAATCTACAGAAAACTCGACAATTAACACCAAAACCCATTTTTTTAAGATTCATCGCTCAAAAGAGCAAGTCCAGATGTGCCTCATTGGATAGGCTTAGACTATTTTAAAGAAACGAGGTTTGAAAACAAAAATGAAAAATAAGCGCACGCTGAAGTAAAGAGAAAAACGGAGAGTCTTAGGCTGTGAGTAACTTAACCTTTTGTATAAGTCGTGTAACGTAATCCGCCCATCTTCAACACTTCTGATCTGCTTGCTTGCTAAAAAATTTGGCTTCAGGACTTTCATTCTCATCGACTTCCGCTCTCATAATGCGATGTTTTTTCCATACTTCTACAAATAAAGTGAATAGGATCTCACATATTCTCGGATATATTATCCTCTCCGTAGGATAAACTGGTCTTTCGTTCGGGTATCTGACATTTCGTTAGCACACGTATAGTTGCTGGCGAAGACTATCCAAAGGCAACAATTTGTCCATAAAGACACGCGATGTTCTCAATGATAAATTGTTACACCAGTTACTTCTATTATAACGTGCGTGGGACTTTGAATCACTCCATCAAAGGAACCTAATCTTTTTGCCCCTTCAAATTCGTTTGAGCCATGTCGACCTACGAATGTACCAAAGATTTGATTACCTCTAATCTCGCCTCTTGCAGTGCCAGCAATACTACTCAATGAGGGATAGGTGAGCACCCATATGCAACGGAAGGTTCCCTCCCCACTAGTCTGATCCAAGCGCAGGAATTCGATCCAGGCTTCAAAAATCGCTCCAGTAGTAGTCTCTGTCCCTTTCCAATACTCGCCTTTGATGTGCAAAACACCATTTTTGCTAACCCATTGAGTGCCAGCTTCGCTATTATAATTCCAGCTACAAAAACAAAGATTGAGACTTTATTTCTTCTGAGCTTTGGTTTGTTCTTGAAGAAATTCTTGCAATCAAAGAAATTGTCATTGGTGTTCATCCAGTCCTTGACAAAGTTGTTGATGTCGAAAACTGTCAACTTGAAAAAAATGCATGAAAAAAATCCCAAACAAAGGGAACTTGAAGCCTTTCATATTTGAAGCCTAATAGAGGGCCTAGAAACCTTTGCACGCACACAAACAATGGACCGGGCGGGATTTGAACCCGCGACTTCCGCATTGCGAATGCGGCGTTCATACCAAGCTGAACTACCGGCCCAAGCCGCTTCTTTCAGAAAAGAATTGACTGTAAGAAATTTAGAGCTTTCGGATTTATTTTCGTTTGAAATGTATTGTAGGATTGACACTTAAACTTGTTTGGTTATTCTGCTCATGCTTGGGTTTCTTTTCCTAGCTTCCTCTATGAGATAAGGAGATACAGTTATTCCAACCGCTTTTTAGCTTCTCGATTTTTCGTTTTTACTTGAGTGGTTTGTTCACTTCTACTCGAGTGATTTTGGCTGCAGAACACTTCACTCTCACTCATGGCTTAACAAATCCCTTCTTTTGGTTTTGTTCTTTTACCACTTTCCGCATCAAATCCTTAACTGCAAGACTATTCCGCCATGATAGAAATGCGCTATAAAGAACTCCGCAAATGAATTTCCAACGATACCCAAGAGAATACCGCAAAAGAAGGTAACGAAATTTCGTGTTATTGGCATAGTCCGCCTACATCTCTTAGTTGAAAGATCCTCAAATATAATTTATCCTAGTGTGGCAATAGAAAAAGGAATGGGGACAGTGCAGTCCTCAGAAGATTTAAGAAGAATCTCTTGCAAGAAATAAAATGGTGTGTTTATTTGGAACAGGCAGGGCCTATAGAAATACGATGTAAGTGGATGCTTACACTCATTGGAATTGGAATACTACTTTTTATAGCGGAATTTTCATCAATGTATTTGCCCCCTACTCTATGGAGCCATACCAGAAGCCAGGACCAACTGCCCGTCTTTTCATCCTTGCAGGCTTAGTCGTTATTTGTCTAGGATTATGGTTTTACACTTGGGTGTATGTAATAGGAAAACCTCAAACTGAACCATAACAAAACTATAGCGCAACCTGCACTGCATTTCAACACTCGGATAGGCTATTGTCACGTTTCTTCTCCTTTCTCCCCATCATTCCGCCAATAACCAGAAAACTAGAGTAAATTCTTATTTCACACGCTTGTGTCAACCATTTTAACTTCGAATGATGGAGACTCTAAATTTGGAGAATGAGTATAAAAGCGAATTCGCAAGCAGTTTCAAATCGGCTTTAACGTAGGTTTCATTAAGCTTCTCACCTATTCCGTAATCTGATATATATCGGCACTTGAAAGAATTGATTTATTAAGATATGCGATAGAATCTTTGAGGAGCCATCATGAACACTAAGATTAGGAACGAAATTCTTAATGAAAGAATCGACTTAATTAAAGCACGTCTGTCAACACTCGCAAAGTTCATGTTTAACTAGCGCGCTTTTCGGAATAAATCGCACATAGGAAAATTAAAAGAAAAGAGAGATTAGATTTTGTGTCGAATTTCGTTTAGGGCTTTGAATGCTCTCTTTTAGATTTTTGATTAATGCAAGGTTAAAGTAATCTAGAGCTTTCGGTTGTTTTCTCCTTGAAAATAGGCGAGGATACGTACTTTGGTCGCTAGAGTCGCGTTCAAACAAGAATCAAAGAGGCATTAATTGAAAACGGTTTTCGTATCATTAAACGTTAATGTTTTAGGAATGACAAATCTTGTTGAAAATTTACGGCAAGGTTAAAAGTATGATGTAACCGAATTATATATGAGGAGGATGGTAGCAAAAATAAGCGTATGCTTCTCCTTTCTCCCCTCGTTCTGTATTGAGAGAAGCTACCATCGTCCTCGTGACAAGTTCTAGTTTAAGAAAGGCCCCTCAGATAAGCCTTATGAAAGAATCTTCTATTGGCTGAGCTATGATAAACAACGAGGGAAAATTGAATCAAGTTTTATGTTGAATTTCGTTTACGGTCAAGATTCATACTTTCTGTTTTAATCTCCAAGCTATTTGGAAATTGCAATGTAGATTCTCTTCTCATCCAACTGGAGCTCATGCCACCTCACTCCGACTTCATCGCGTCTGCGGTGTAAATAGACTTTTTTAGCGCGGACGAGATCTTCCATCTCCTTCACGTAAGGCTTTAGTAGCCTAATGCTTTCATCTTCAAGTTCGGCCACGTGAACAGCGTCTAAAACGTCGGTTGGCACATAACCCAGCTGCTTTCGTAAGGACTGAACTCTGCGGGCTAGGTCTCGCATTAAACCTTCACCAAGCAGTCTTTCGTCACGATGAACATCCAAGAAAAGCGTTATGTTGACTTCGGACGCGGATACCCACCCTTCCAGATTGGTGTATTCAGAAGTTTTTTGAGCGTATTCCACAGTCTTTACGTTTGCAAGTTCAAGGAATTGTTCTTCAACATTTTTCAGAGCAGTGCAAACTTTTTTAGGAGCCATGACAACCATTCTGTTGAGGGGCCACCTTCTCTTTACCTTAGCTGATTGCCTAGCGGAATAAACCAGCGAGATGCATTTGAACAGTGTTTGAAAGTCTTTTTCTAGGGTTTTGTTTCGCATTCTCTTTTCTGGTTCTGGCCAGTTTTCAAAGTTCACCGATTCTTGCAGTGTTGGATTGAGCTTTCTGTAGACTCTTTGATATAGCATCTCGCTTAGATACGGCGTAACCGGGTTGAAAAGAAGCGTAACCGTTTTTAGAGCATGCCACAAAGTTGCATATATTGCTAACCTTCTGTTGAGGGTTTCAGGGTCGTCTGTCCACAGTTCCTTCCGAACCATGGGCACGTAAAGTCTACTTACCGTCTCTATGATGAAATCCTCTAGGACTGCCACGGCAAAGTTAAATTCGCACGTTTCCAGCTTTCCGGCATATTCTTCTATTGTTTCCTGAAGTTTTGAAAGTAGCCAAAGGTCTGGATTTTTAAGCTGTTTTTCTTTTTTCGCCCATTCTAGCGTGTGGTTTTGCGGGTTAAAGTTGTCGTATTCAGCGTTTTGCACAAAAAATCTGTTTAAGTGATATAGTGTGGATAGTACTTGGTATGGGCGTCGGCTTAGCTCTTGAAGGTCAAAGTTCATAAAGTCCTCTGGGGAACATTTCCACAGCAGATAAAATCTGCACAAGTCTGCTGAGAATTTTTCAAGGAGTTTGTTAGCTTCTACCACGTTTCCAAGGCTCTTACTCATCTTCCTACCTTTCTCATCCTGAACTAAACCCTGAAACAAGAAAGCCTTGTAGGGTGCCTCAGCTTTTCCAGTTAGTATGACATGTTCCAGCAGTAGTGAATTCGCCCATCCTCGGGTTTGATCCATTGCCTCTGTTAGAAAGTCGGTTGGCACATAGTTTTTGAATTCTTCGTCTGTGAACCTAGCGTGAGGTGAGGCTCCGCTGTTGTGCCAAGTATCTAGCACAAACGGTTCTCTATGCATTGTGCCTCCGCATTTTTCACATTTTAGGGTTATTCGGTCAACCCACGGCTTATGTAGTTCAAAATTTTCTTGGGGTTTCTCTATGGCTCTTTGAATGAGTTCTTTTTTGCTTGCTACTATTGTTTTTGCTCCGCATTTCTCGCAAACCCATACGGGCAGTGGTGCTCCCCAAACGCGTTCTCTTGATATGCACCATGGTTTGCCTTCTTTCAGGAAGGCGAGGAAACGGTTCTTCGGGGCTTCGAAGAAGTATTCCACTTTTTCTGCAGCTTTCACAACCTTGTCGTTTATTTTGTCCGTTCTCAGGAAGTATTCTCTTCTTGCAAGCCAGACCAGTTTGTGGTGGGAGCGCCAGCATGTTGGATACTCATGCTTTACGGTCTTGACTTCAACAAGTAAGTCTCTTTTGCGCAGTTCCTCAACAACCATTACATCTGTATCCCTTGCGAACATGCAACTAAAGGCTCCAGCTTCACCTGTGAATTTGACCTCATCGTCAAAAGGAGCGAAGATTGGAACACCTCTTTTCTGGGCAGCAAGAAAGTCTTCTTCACCATTTCCAGGTGACTGATGCACAACGCCCGTGGCTGTGTTTACCTCTACAAAGTCTTCGCAGATAACTCTGTGCACTAGTTGATGCTTGTCCAGTTCTTTCTGTTTTGGAATTAAATCTTTGAATGGATAATCATATTTTATGCCTTTAAGGCTTTTGCCTGCAACGGTTTCCTTTACTTCGTAGTTTTCTATGCCGAGTTCTTGCATGACTGGTTCAACGCGTTGCCTTACCATTACCCATGTTTCTTTGCCGACTTTTACTTTTGCATATTCAGCTTCTGGATGGACCGCCAGCATCATGTCTGTGATAAGCGTGAAGGGCATGGTTGTCCATACGAGGAAATACTCGTTTTGGCTGTTGGCTATTCTAAATTTGAAGTATAAGGATGGGTCTTCAACTTCTCTATAAGCGTCTTCGTAGCCCACTTCCGCACTGCTTAGGCTTGTTTGGCATCCTGGACAGTAAGCGACAACATAATAGCCTTCTTCCAGCAAGCCTTGTTCCCAGGCGCGTTTCAGATATTGCCATTCTCTTTCGATGTAACTGTCCAAATAAGTCCAGTAAGCCCTGTCTTGGTTTATGAAAACTCCCAGTTTTTTGTCAGCTTCAACCCATTCCCGGTGATACTTCATAATAACCTTCTTACATTCCTCTATGAAACGTTCTTCTCCGACTCTTTCAAGAAGCTCCCACTTGTTTTTCACGCCTAAGAGTTTTTCAACTTCCAGCTCTACTGGCAAGCCTTGACAGTCCCATCCAGCCCAGAAAGGCATAAAATAGCCTTGCATTGTTTTCCAGCGGTAGCGCAAATCCTTCATCACGCGACCTCTGGCATGCCCAACATGCGGTATGCCATTAAGTGTTGGCGGTCCTTCAACCCAGCCTGATGCGCCTGTATTATTTTTCTCGCGGAACTCCATTGATTTCTCTTTTGTTCGGTTCTTCTCCCAGAATTCGCGGATTTCTTTTTCAAGTTCAAGCGGGCGATAATCCATAGTAAGCCATTTTTCAGAATCAGCTTTGAATTTCGCGGTCACCTTTCATCCCAATAGCACCCGCAAATACACCACAATAGCCATAGAAGCATATAACCTTTTTGAATTAATAATAGCTATGCTAGAAATTCAGCTGCCTTCTCTCTTCCTCTCTTCGAGGACCTAGACCCCTCTCTTATATATATGATTGAACTTTGCATTATCCCCCGCATCGATTTGTGCACTTTAGCATCCAAGTCTGCAAAGCATGAATTTGCCTGCGAAATCAACAACAATTGGATTGTAAACTTGAAGCCGTTTGTCGTTATTCTTTCTAGAAGACCAGCCGCAAGATTACCAAGGAACAACTCTACAGGTTTCAATATGCCACAAAAATTAGACTTCGAAATACTGCTTAATTTTCGGATGTTTTCTCGGCAAGTCATTCACTAAAATCTTATAAAAAAACTGGTATAACGGTTCCTTCGAGGGAGCCTTATGCCTAGAGTTCCGAAGGTTCGATTCTTTGTGAACAAATATGTTAATCTGTACTATCACGTTTGCGTCTTGTTCTCTGAATATCTTTCAGACGAATATGCTAATGGAATTCTAAACAATTCTGCATATAGACGACAGCATGAACGCCTGAAAACCCAAAGTCTTCACCAGAAATTTCAAAACCTATGGCGATACTCATACTACGCTTGGGATTTTGTTGGCAAGTCTCTCTTTGAAGCAAAAACCAACGCATGCGCAAGAAAAATTCTAAGCAGAGCATCCCAAGATCAGGTGGATGTTTGGCTCGATATCTTGTCAGAAGCTTTACCCTCATATGAGGATATATGGAGTCAGATGGAAGGGAGAATTAGAGAATTCGTAGTAAACTTTGATGCAGAATGGAATGCTATTCACGACTCAATCTTATCTAAAATATCAGATGTGGCCAAATTGCCCTGGAAAACACAGTTCATTAATGTGCATTTTGTAGACTGCGTTCGTGGCGCATCAAGCTGGATTGAAGATGTGGTGATGCCTCCTTTTCCAGATATGGATGTTGAAAAGAAACTTCTCTCCCACGAAATCGCCCATATCCTAGTACCAGACTATCTTCTCAAAACAAAACTGCAAACTCTTGGCCTAGACTGCTCAATCGCACATACTATTGTTGACCTCATAGCCTACTTTTCAGTCAAGGAAAATGTAACTGATCCAGAGAGGCGAGGAATAAAACCAAACCCCGACTATTACAAGGAAGTTCCCAAACTTTATTCAATCTTTGACGATTGCTACAAAAATCCAGGTCGATATCAGAACTTCGACGAGGTTCTCAAGCAGATTAAGCTGTGACGACGCAATATCTAACCAACGCTAATGTTCATCTCCGTAACCACTGCATGCAAGAGTACAGCGCTAAAAGAATCACTGCTACCTCAACTATTATCGAGGAAGATCCGATGTAGAAGGGGTTTCCATTGGTTAATGGATAGATTACATAGGGCATGTTTTGATGGGTGAACATGTCGAGGAAGACGTGGCTGAAGCCGCCGGTCAAGCTGCATAGGTATATATTTAATAGCGGGTACCGAACTTGATTCGGCTTTAACCGTAAGACGTTGTACGTGGACCATAGTCTTCCCTCGAAGACATACTCGACTAAGTAGACTCCAACTGTGATGAGGATTGGGTAGACTGTTGAGGCTAGTGCAAAGCCATGCAGTATCCTGTGGTTTAAGGGTTCCCCGATTATGAAGTAGTAGAGTGTTTCCAAGTCTATAAAAGTGGCTGAAACTGTTAAGGCGAGAGGATCAATTTTTGTCTTTTCCTTGAAGTACAGGAACATGGGAGCAAGCCCATGAAGCGGAGTTATCGGCATATGTAGCACGCAACTTTAATATTGATTAAAATATACAACTACAACATAGAAAACTATTCCGCGTTTTTCAGCATTTAATTTTGATTCCTACAGCCATTTACTCATTTTTATGAAGTTTATCTCCCACCATTCTTTATGTAAGTACGCTTCTGGTACAAACCCAAGCTTTAGATAAAGCTTCAGTGCTGGAACTAAGACCGGAAGCGTGTACAAGGTTATCTTATGACACTTTTGGTGCTTGCAGTGTTTCACAACATGGTTGAGTAGAGTCTCACCTATGCCCCTGTGTTGATGTAAAGGATGGACACATATCCATCCCAGCCGTACAAGTCCTCCGACATTTTCATAGCCTCGCAATATGTTGCCTGTCGCAACTCCAACAATTTCGCCGTTTTCCTCTGCAATGAAGAGAAAGTCGTTTTGTTCTTGAATACTTTTAGTGTAGTTTTTTGCCGTATGCAATGACTTGTCAAACTCCAAAGCTTTCTTCGGATAGTAGTCTCTTTCATAACGATTCCACGAATCTTCCATGGTTTCCACAGTAACTCTTGCCGACGCTTCGGCATCTATGGGTTTCATCTCTCGAACTATAACCATGCCAACCCATCCCAACGCTGAATCTAGTGAAACGGATAAAATATGTTATTAATGTTTTGGAAGTTCATTACAGAGGTATTTTTCCTCCGTCAAAATCAAGTTTGAATTTTCCAAACTCCCCTCTAACATCTCTTAATTGCTTGGCATTGAACACTGGCCCGTCTCTGCATACGCGATACTTGCCTATAACACAGCTTCCACACAAGCCTATGGCACAACGCATCAAACGTTCCAGGCTCGCTTCAAAGGCTATTCCATGTTTTTCAGATAGATCGAAAATTTTCAGCATCATCATCTCCGGACCGCAAGTATAAATCATGTCAAATTCTTCTTTAGCCAAAACTGATTCTAGCGGGTCTGTGGCTAAGCATTTAATGCCATAACTGCCATCCTCGGTTGTCACAACAACATTCCTTTTACGGCATATTTCTTCCAGTTCGGCTACGAATAGGAGTTCTTCCCTTGTTTTCGCCCCTATCACAAAAAGCAGGTTTTCTGCTTTAGACGCTAATTTTTTGGCTAAGAATAGTAGTGAGGCTATTCCTGTTCCGCCGCCAACCATCAACAGTTTTCCTTCTTTCAATGTGAAACTGTTTCCAAAAGGCCCTCTTATGCCGATGACCTCGCTGGCTTTCTTGTTGTGCAGAGCCCTTGTTGCTTCTCCAACCTTTTTGACAGTCACTGAAATTGTTCCATCCTCGTTTGCGTCTAATATGCTTAGGGGAATTTCGTCCACGCCCGGAATCCAAAGCATTAGGAACTGGCCGGGCTTAGCCTCCGCACACGTTCTGTCCTTGAAGGTGAAGGTTTTGACTGTTGGGTTTTCGGTTTTTATGCTTAGAATACGTGTGGTTCTGTGCTGGTTAAATGCGATGCGATAAGCCGACAATTTCCTTCACACTCCTAACACCTTTCCTTTCTAGGAAAGCGTCTATTCCCCGTGTAATGGCTTTGAATACTCCTGGACCTTTTATGGCTACTGCAGTGCCTATTTGAACTGCGGACGCTCCAGCTAGTAGGAATTCTAATGCGTCACGCCAGTTTGCCACGCCGCCACAGCCTATTATTGGAACTTTAACCCGCTCATAAATTTCATAAACGCATCTGAGAGCTATCGGCTTTATTGCTGGGCCTGACAGTCCGCCGAACTTGTTGCTTAAGATTGGCATGGCTGTTTCAGTGTCTATCGCCATGGCTCTAACCGTGTTTATGGCTGTTAGGGCGTCTGCGCCCGCTTTCGCCGCTGCCTCTGCGATTTTCGCTGTACTTGTAACGTTCGGCGACAGCTTTACAAAAACAGGTTTATCCACAACGGCCTTAACTTTCTTAACAACTTCAGCCAGAATTTTCGGGTTCTGCCCAATTTCAGAACCCGTCTCCTTAACGTGAGGACATGAAACGTTAAGCTCAACGGCGTCTGCGCCTTCATCCACTGCTTTTTTTGCTACTTTTGCGTATTCTTCTGCTGCAAAACCGTAAACGCTCACGATTAGGGGAACATCGAGAGCCTTTTTTGCCTTACGAATCTCCTTAACAAATTCGTCTATTGCTGGGTTTGGAAGCCCCATTGCATTGATTAAGCCGCAGCTAGTCTGCACTATCGTCGGGTTGGCGTAGCCACTCCGTGGCTTTAATCCGATGGATTTTGTGACTACGGCGCCAGCCCCGTTCTTCACAATATTTTCTAATGTTTCTGCAGAATAACCCAAAATCCCAGAAGCCAACATAGTTGGATTAGCAAGCCTCAAACCAGCCAGATGAACGCTTAAACGACTACTGGTCAAAGCCTCTTCACCGCAAACGGTTTCCAGTAGAGGTTATCACTTTAATAAGATAAAGCTATGTTTTTACAATTAAAATCCTAATTTATTGTAATTTTGAAGGGAACAAAGTTTTCTCTTTTCGCTTGTGTTTTGTTAAGTTCCAGATTTCTCGGCTATTTTTTCTTTTTTCGCTCAAACTTGGGTTCTTCTTCAGCGCCCAAGAGTATCCTTAGCGATTTCACTTCTTCCCTAAGCATGCTTACCTCATTTTCCAAAGTTTTAGCCTTAGCATCAGCCATCTTCTTAAGCTCATCAATTTCCAGCAAAAGATTTTTCCGTTCAGTTTCCAACGCTTGAAGCTTTTCTACCACGCTTTTAAGTTTGCTCATGAGCTTCAGCTCGCCAGTTATCACTATATGTAGTATTCGATTTTCAACACTTAAGATTTGTGCAACCCAAAACTGAAGCCAACTCTAAACATCACCATAGCAACTATTTATTAAGACAAAGCTTAGGAATATTAATTGGCGCTGAGTGGTTTCGATGGTGGTGGAGGCATGAAGGTGAAGGCAACAATAGTTGAGTGTTCATTAGGCATATTGGCTTTCGACGAAGAAAACCGGCTAGTAGACAAGGTTCTGTTTCCTAGAAAGCCGCAACTGGTAGCCAAAACCCTTATGAAAATTGAAGCTGGAAAAATCGTAGATGAACTTGCAGAATTAATTAATAAGCTCAAGAAAGGCGGTTATGAAACCTTTGTTTTTGAGAACGCAAGCCTCGCTAAAGAAGCCCAAGAAAATTTAGGCATTAAGGCTGAGGTTTCCAAGCCTTCCCGGGCTGGGGAGGTTTTACGCTCAGGCATGGAGCGATTTGCTGTTGAAACAGGGTTTGTTACGGATACTGAAGAATTCAGCCTATGGACGCGTAACCTTGCCATGGAAATGGCTAAACTCCGGGTTAAGCGAGCTGTTGAGAAAAGAGACTTACTTATCGCCCAGGCAATTCAGACTCTTGATGATTTGGACAAAACTATAAACTTGTTCATGGGTCGCGTGAGGGAATGGTATGGCATCCACTTCCCCGAACTCGACCGCCTGCTGGATAAGCATGAAACCTACGCGCGTTTGGTCCTCAAGCTTGGCAGCAGAGAAAACTTCACAACGGAAGAGCTCGAAAAGGAGGAAATTCCAAAAGCAAAAGCCGAGCAAGTAACCAAGGCCGCGAAAACATCCATGGGCGCCGACCTAACAGACACAGACCTAACACAAATCCAAGACCTATGCCAAAAAGTAATTAGCTTATACCAGCTAAGGCAAACCTTGGAGGATTATGTGGACAAAGCCATGGAAGAGGTTGCGCCAAACACAAAAGCAATGGTTGGCTCTCTTCTAGGAGCACGCCTTATAGCTATCGCTGGAGGCTTATCAAACTTAGCTAGGCGACCAGCAAGCACAATCCAGGTTCTAGGAGCAGAAAAAGCTCTATTCAGGTCGCTAAAAACCGGAGCAAGACCGCCAAAACACGGAATAATTTTCCAACACACCTATCTACACGAAGCCAAAAAATGGCAGAGGGGAAAAATCGCCCGAGCCTTAGCCGGAAAACTAGCGATAGCTGCGAGAACGGATGCCTTCGGAGGCAGGCACATAGGCGAAGAGCTGAAGGCCGACCTAGAAAAGAGGATTGAAGAAATTCGCGAAAAATACGTTGAGCCTCCTCAAGTGCCAGAAAAGAAGCCTAAATATGGGATGAAGTGGAGAAAGAGGAAGCGTGCAGGTAAAGGTTAGGCCTCATCCGCAATTTCCAGCGGTATATCAGGTGACGCTGGAGGACGGAGCCCAAAGGCTGGCAACAAAAAACCTAGCGCTAGAGAGAAACGTATACGGCGAGAGACTTATACGCCATGGAGGCGTTGAATATCGCGTCTGGGATGCCTTCAGAAGTAAATTGGCAGCAGCCATTCTGAAAAATCTACAGGTTGTGCCAATAAAACCAAGTCATAAGGTTCTTTATCTAGGCGCGGCTTCGGGAACAACGGCAAGCCATGTCTCAGACATTGTTGGCGAAAAAGGTCATGTTTACTGTGTAGAGTTTGCCTCGAGATCCATGAGAGAGCTGGTGAATAATGTGTGTGCTCATAGGCTTAACATGTTGCCTATTCTTGAGGATGCCCGCTTTCCCGAAAAGTATGCCATGTTCATTGGCGGAAAGGTTGACGATATCTACTGCGATATCGCCCAGCCTGCACAAGCAAAAATCTTGGCGGACAACGCTGACCTGTTCCTTAAAGATTCTGGGTGGATAATGCTCGCCGTGAAAGCCCAAAGCATTGACGTGACAAAGGAACCGTTAGAGGTCTACAGGGGCGAGGTTAAGGTTCTAGAACACCGAGGCTTTTCCGTAGAAGAAGTCGTGCATTTGGAACCGTACGATAAGGCTCACGCCATGATAGTAGCCAATATTCACTAACCATTCCTCCTTGGAGATAAGTATAGTTTATATTCAACAACGCAGTGATATTTTTTGTGACGTTTCGATGATTTATAGGGAGAAGGAGGAGTTAAAGCTGCCAGACGCTGTGCTGAAGGAAGCCGGCTTTAATGTTTCTGAAAAGTGTTGCTGTCGGCCTAGTTGCTTTGACTATGCAGCTAGAAAAGGCGAGAATACCTTTTTTGTGAAGGTTGAATCGGACATTGACAGTTTTTCTCCAAGTGATTCGCACGAGCTTAAAGTTGTGTCCAGATGTGTTTCTGCTGCTTCGTTTCTGATAAGCGAAAAAGCGCGTGAAAGACCTTTGGAAGATGACACGGTCTACTCAAGATACAACGTTTTGGCCGTTACTCATAGAACTTTTGAGAATATTGCACTTCATAAGATATATCCTCTGATCCATGCTGGTCCAGGGGGTTATTATGTTGAGATTGACAGTGAAGCAGTCAGGCGTAGAAGACAGGAGTTGGGCTTGTCTGTGGGTGAGATGGCTGAGATGGTGGGTGTATCCAGAAGAACTCTTTATGGCTATGAGCGTGGCATGGCTAAGGCTTCGGTCACGGTTGCGTATAATTTAATATACATTTTGGGAATTCCCGTTGCCAAGCCGATAAACATATTTGAAGAGTCAAAGAGTGAACATAAATGTTTCTTGTTATCAACGGCTAGACATGTGATTGCCAAACACAGGCTTCTGCAGAGGATTTTTGGGAGATTTTCTCGTTGCCGTGTTACAACGATCAAAAGGGCGCCTTTCGACTTTGTCATAGATCTACAAGAAGAAAAAGAGAGAATCATAGGCGGGGTTGCGAATGATAGGGAACAAGAGTTAGACAGAAGGGTGGATGAGATATTGAGTGTCAGCAGAGTTGTCGGGGCGCATCCGATTCTCATAACTGAAGGGCAGAAACCAGCAAACAGGGACATTTTGTGCATTTACCGTGATGAACTTTCAAAAATTAGAGATCCAGAGGACTTGATTAGGCTTTAGATGAGCCTTGTTTGGCGTAAATCGTTCTCGCTTTTGGCCTTTTTAGCCGGCTTCCAAGATTTTCTAACGAAGTCTGGATATTCTCCCTGCTCCTGTAGGCAGTGTTGGAGAAAGTCTATGGTTTTTTGGTCTGATGGGTAGCCGCATCCGAAATCGCCATAAGCGTTTTTTAGTTCTGTGATTTCTTTGTCTCTTTCTACTTTTGCGATTATTGAGGCTGCTGAGACGACTGGGTATTTCTTGTCAGCTTTGTGCTCGGAGATGATTTCTATTTTGAATGGTAAATTCTCTAGGATGTGTTCTTTGAAGCGTTGTTCTAGGACGTCTGAGGCGTCGACGTAGGCGATGTCTGGTTTGAGTTTTTCTATTACTTTTGCCATGGTTTGTGCTTCTAGGCGGTTTAGTCTGTGGAGTTTTCTGCCCGTTTCGACAACCTTGTCGATTTCTATTGGCTGCAGTTTTATGACGGTGTAGTTTTTGGCGATGCGTTTAATTTCTATGGCGAGTGTTTCTCGTCTCTGCGGGGATAGGAGTTTTGAGTCTTTCACGCCTATTTGCGTAAGTTTTGGTATGTCCTCTTCTTTCATCAGAACTCCTGCAATGACTAAGGGTCCGATTACGGAGCCTCGTCCCGCGTCGTCAACGCCAGCAATTAACATTGAGAGGTCACTTTCAAGAGGTTATTTTGGTTCCAAGGTTATAACGTTTTATTCTCTAAGAAAAGTAGGTTCTTGGCGTGTCGTAATAGCCAATATGAGGGTTGCCTCTGACTGTCTGGTGTGTCTAGACTCCTCCCTTATATATGCATTGAACTTCCGATTGACTGTGGGTTTTTGGGAATGTTTTTTATGTTTGTTTTGTGTGATATTGTGGTTTATGGAGGAGGTTTGATGTGTTATGGATTTGAAGGGTAGTCGTACTGAGCAGAATTTGTTGGCGGCTTTTGCTGGTGAATCGCAGGCTAGGACGCGATATACCTTTTTTGCTAGTGTAGCCAAGAAGGAGGGTTTTGAGCAGATTTCTGCGATTTTTACGGAGACAGCCGACAACGAGAAGGAACACGCGCAACTGTTCTTTAAGTTTTTGAAGGGCGGATTGGTGGAGATTACGGCTGCGTATCCTGCGGGTGTTATTGGGTCGACAGCTGAGAATTTGAGGGCTGCGGCTGAAGGGGAGAAGCACGAGTGGGGCACGCTTTATCCGAACTTTGCCAAAGTTGCCGAGGAAGAGGGATTTGCGGATGTTGCCGGAACTTTCCGCAATGTAGCTAAAGTTGAAGCGTACCATGAAAGACGATATAGAAAATTGTTAGAAAATGTTGAACTTGGCAAAGTGTTCAAGAAGGATTCGCCTGTCTGGTGGAAGTGCCGGAATTGCGGTTACGTTTTTGAAGGCAAAGAAGCGCCTGAGAAATGTCCTGTCTGTGAACATGCAAGAAGCTATTTTGAGGTCTGGTGTGAGAACTATTGAATCTGTCTTTTTGAGTAGGGCTTACGCTAATAACATTAAGAGTCGCAGAGAAATTCGTGCGGGGTGCCTAGAAGAGTTTCCGCTTCTTTTTTTCGTGTTGTTTTTTTAAGTCTTCGAAGGGTTGTTCAAGTTGTTGGCTCATTTCTGGCTCTTGGAATTCGGTCACTACCACTTCGCCTTCTATCGGCTCTTCTTGTGCTATTTCAGTAACTTGCTCTGGTGGTTCCACGGTTGGGGTGAAAGTTTCTGGTTCCTCAGGTGTTTTCTTAAGTCTTTTCTCTAGCTCACTTATTTTAGATTCTAGCTCTTTCACAGCGTTTAGCTTCATCTGATTGCGGTCTTCCAGTTCTTGAATTGCTAGACTTTCTTCGACTATCTTTACTCTTTCTTCCAAGGTCTTTTCTTTTTCTTCCAAGAGGCGCGACTCTTCTTCCAATCCCGCCCTTTTATTTTGTAGTTTTGCGAGTTCTTCCGATGGGGTCACTTTCTTTTCACTCAAGTCTCTGATGTTGTTAGATAAATAACAGTTTTATGAAGACAGAATCGATATTCAAGATTCAGTTGTGAAGGCGCTCAAGAACTAACAGATATAACGTCATATTTGAAAGCAGAAGAGACTGGAGGCTTATTTTTGCTTAAATTAGATTAATCTAGCATCTTGCTTCATACTGGAGCAATATAGGGTTCGGCATGTTTGAAAAAGCCCTTCCAGAGGTACTTGATTCTTGCTGGGGTAACTATGCGTACGAGGGTCGCTTCAGACCCTTCAACCCGCGTAAAAACAGCAATCTCTTGTCTAAGGAAGGTTTTACTTTTTTCCATCCTTGGAATAAGGGCGCCTCCTTTATGTATTTCCTTTTCAAATAATTGTTTACTGTCCTCCTCGAAGCGTAACTTCGGATCTAAGCATCGTTTTAGGAACTCGTCTTCAGAGTATTTCTCGGCGAGAACATCCAAGTAAACCCACCCTTTCAGCCATCTGGTCTTCTTGGACTCGCCTAAGTAGCCGGGCTCTTCAGAACGAGGTGTCGACAGAATTTCAGTGTTGTCCATCACGCATAGATGGGGCGTCTGCACGTATGTGCTTCGCATCTCGAAGCCAATCCTCCCCCGTTCCTTTATGTCTCGACAAGAAAAACTTGCGATCTTCAGGGGAGCCACCGTGACAGGGAATCTCTCACTCATGACTTGTTTTCACCTCCTCCCTTATTCAATGGTCTTTGCTAAAAACTCAACAGCTTTTCCGATGATGCTATCATGCAAATTTCCTCTGTTCTCATATGTTACTTGAAATATTTCAGCATCTTCCCTCGCCCTCATCGCATCTGTTAGTTCGTCCCTTAACCTCCAGTGAATAGTGCCAACCACAACTTTTTCACTTTCAACCGCCTTTTTAACAGCCTCCTTAAACTTTTCCGAGTGTAACTCCATCGGTCCAATCTCATCTATTGCAACTACGTCAAAGTTTTCCGCGGCATTGGCTATAGCATCTGCACCTATACTATCAAGGTCTTCTTGATTCACGCGATATTTGCCAACCTGAGGACCATACTTTTGATTCACGTGGGCAAGACATCCTCTTCTGCCACTGCTTAAATCCAGAATTTCAAAACCAACGCGTGTTCCACCCATACGAACTTCACGACTTATCATTCCGCCAACCCTATAGCCTCTAGCCTTCAAAACCTCAACAGCCTTTAACATAACAGTTGTCTTTCCCATGCCCGGACTGCCCGTTATAAACAACAATCGCTTTTTCAACAAACTTTCCCACTTAAACAGAAGTCTAATATTCCCTAAATGGTTTGTCATGATAAGGGTTGGAGAATAATTAAAGAATGAAAAATGAAAACTTCAAAATGGATTTTCCAACAGAAATCATTGAAGAAGGCAAAATCAAAGTACTAGTTCCAAAACTCAAAGCCTTCGTAAAACAGCCTTCCGACTATGCGCCTTCAAAGGCTCCTGTTTTCTACAACCCCGTTATGGAATTGAACCGTGACATAACGGTTTTAGCCCTACAAGCCTATCAAAAAACACTTAACCGCCAGATCTCTGTTTGCGAACCATTAACTAGTTGCGGTGTCAGGGGGATACGCTTCGCAGCAGAGGTCAAAGGCGTCAAAAACGTCTTGGTTAACGATATCAACAAGAAAGCCTTCCAACTTGCAAAATACAATGTGAAAATGAATGGGCTAGGCGAATGCGTCACAGTGAAAAATGAAGATGCCAATTACCTTTTGAGCTGTTTTGGTGCTCCACGTAAAAGATTTGACGCCATAGACATAGACCCCTTCGGCTCCCCAGTGCCCTATCTAGACTCTGCTATCCGAGCTCTACGGAACGGTGGCCTTCTGGCTTTAACCGCAACGGACATGGCACCCTTATGCGGTGTTCATCCAAAAGCATGCATACGCAAATACGGCGGAAAACCGCTACGCTCAGAATACTGCCATGAACTGGCTGTTAGGCTTTTAGCCGGATGCCTTGCCACAACAGCAGCAAAACACGACATCGGCATAAGTGTAGTCTTCAGCCACAGCACAGACCATTATGTGAGAATTTACGCAACAATAAAGCACGGCGCAAAAATGGCTGACGAAAGCACAAAGAAAATGGGATACATACTTCACTGCTTCAGATGCTTCCACAGAGAAGACGTAACAGAACTTTTCCATGCCAAATACGCTGGAAAATGCAACGAATGCAGTTCAAAAATTGATTTCGCTGGGCCTCTGTGGCTCGGAAAATTGTTTGACAGGCAGTTTTGCAGGTTGATGGAAAAGGAAACCGAGCAGAGAATGTTTACGCATGGGAAAAAAATCCTTAAGATTTTGGCTTTGATTGACAACGAGGTTGACGCTCCATTAACCTATTACGTCCTTGACAAACTCTGTGACAAGCTAGCCCTGCCAGTACCCTCAGTTAGAAAAATTCTTACAGTTCTAAAGGAAAAAGGCTTTCGAGCTTCTTTAACACATTTCAACTCAAAAGGAATAAGAACAGACGCATCAGCCGCGAGCATGAAGGAACTTCTGCAAAACGTTGAATAGCCACAGTCATCTAGAATAGAGGTGCTATTGTTTTCCTATTTATGATTAGGCGGCAGTCTAGGCTAGAATCGGATTCTGGTTATGATAAGTTTTAAATAGGAATCGCGCTAACACAGTGGGAGTGGTGGTTTCATTGAAAGAAAAATTGTTGTTACTCTCCATAGCGGTGACACTTGTAATGTTAACTTTTGCACCAATGGTCAAAGCTTATGCCAGCGTCAGAGTCTATGGTTACACGGATAAAACCCAGTACATGCTTGGTGAAACAGGTACACTGAAATTGTGGGTATACAACGACGGTACGGAAGATGTCATATTGAAAAACGTTACAATCGAATATCCATGGCATCAATACTACATTTGGGAAGGCAACGAGACGATCAGCGACATTAATACTGCAATTCTCGTCAAGGGGAACTGGAGTAGCACGAGGACATTCACAGTGCCGAGCGATGGCAGAGCAGTTGGAGGAAGTATTCATATACTGGTTATGACCGACAAGGTCATAGAGACAGAATACATTCCTATTGATGTGGCCAGAGCGCCATCATACAGATCTTTGCAAGACATGGACAAACTGACAAGTCTGTTCACGATTCAAGTGGTGCTTTTGATTGTTTGTACCATCATAATAGCCGCAACGATATTCCTTTCGGCACGCAGACCTCAAGTAACGTGGAAAGCAGAAGAAAAAGGGCAGTAAGCCCAAACTTTCCCCTTTTATTTTCCATTTTGTTTAAGTAATAGAATTTACAATTTGATGGTGCCTGAACTGACTGTTGGAGGTGCCGTGAAGCTCGGAAAAGTCTTGGTCACAGCGGGTTGGCCATACCTAAACGTTACCCCACACATCGGAAATCTAGTTGGCTCTATTTTGTCCGCGGATGTTGCTGCCAGATATTACAGGTTGAAGGGTGAAAATGTTCTATTGGTGAGCGGCTCGGATGAGCATGGAACCCCAATAGAAGTCGAAGCTATACGGCTAGGCGTATCGCCCAAGGATTTAACAGACAGAAACCATGCAAAAGTTGTTGAGCTGTTCAAGAGGTGGGGAATATCCTTTGACAACTACACAAGAACTGAAAGCCCAGTGCATAAAGAGTTTGTACGAGAACATCTAACGAAAATTTACAAAAACGGATACATTTTTGCCCAAGACACGGAGATGCTTTATTGCCAAAACTGCAACCGTTTCCTACCGGACAGGTTTGTCGAAGGAAAATGTCCATACTGTGGTTATGAACGTGCCCGTGGAGATCAATGTGACACTTGCGGAAGACTGCTAGAACCAACGCTCCTCATTGAGCCCTACTGTGTAATCTGTAAAAGTAAGCCTGTGATAAAAAAGACTAAACACTGGTATTTTGATCTGTCAAAATTTTCTGAGGAACTAAGCGATTATGTTAGTAATAATGAGCAGTTTCCAAGCAACGCGAGAAACTTCAGCTTAAACTTAATAAAAGAAGGATTAAAGCCTAGGGCAGTTACGAGAGATGTCAGTTGGGGGATTCCAGCACCTTTCCCCGGTGCCGAAGACAAGACGATTTATGTTTGGGTAGAAGCCGTTTTGGGTTATGTTTCGGCAACAATTGAGTACTTCAGAAATCAGGGAGAACCTGAGAGCTGGAGGGAGTTCTGGTTCAGCAAAGAAGCTAAAACTCTATATTTCATTGGAAAAGACAACATTCCATTCCACACAATAATCCTTCCAGCCCTATTGCTGGCCTCCCGTGAAGCCTATATCTTGCCTTGGAATGTGTCGGCAACCGAGTTTCTCCAGTTCAAAGGTGAAAAGGCTTCTAAAAGTCAGAGAATTGGCATTTGGATAGATGAAGCCTTGGAGCTGTTTCCAGCGGATTATTGGCGCTACTTCTTAATAGTGACTAGACCGGAAACCAAAGATTCAAACTTTTCATGGGAACTATTCATCGAAAAGGTTAATTCAGACTTGAACGACACGTTTGGCAACTTCATTCACAGAACACTAACATTCATAAACACACAGTTTAACAATGAAATTCCAAAGCTAGAAGCTTTAGATGAATACGATGAGAACATTCTAAAAACTCTCCAAGAGAAAGTGGAAACAATAGCCGACGATATCGAAAACTGCAGATTGCAATCGGCTGCAAACACTGTCATAAGTATAAGTCGCATTGGAAACCAGTACTTGAATGAGAGAGAACCCTGGAACCTCATCAAGAGAGACAATGATAAAGCCGCAAGCATTCTATACGTGGCAACACAAATTGTTAAAGCCTTAGCAATTGTTTCAGTCCCATTCGTTCCATTTACTGCTGAAGAAATTTGGAAAACCCTGAACTTGCAGGGAAGCGTTCACGAACAGAACTGGAATGAAGCCTTAAAGCCGCTGCCAACCAAACACAAAATAGCCAAAGCTAAACCCTTATTCCGAAAGATAGAAGCAAGCGAAGAAGAACTGGTTGAAAAGTTAGAGAAAGCTAGAGAAAGCTTGGCTAAGACCGCTTAAAAGCTTGTTGGCTGTGTGATTTTGCAACTAAAAATCGACCTTCACGTCCACACCCATTATTCCTACGATTCTCTGATCACCCCAGAAGAACTAGCCTTTTACGCCAAGAAGCGTGGATTAGACGGCGTCGCCGTCACAGACCACGACAGACTTGACGGCGCATTAAAAATAGCCAAAGAAACAAGTTTCCTAATCATTCCCGGGATAGAGGTTACGAGTTCCAACGGTCATGTCTTAGGGCTTAATCTTCAAGAGCAGATCCCGCAAAAACTTGGTGTGGACGAAACTGTGGACAAGATTCATGAAGCTGGTGGCATAGCTGTAGCCTGTCATTCAGCAACATTTCTTAAAAGAAGTCTAGGGAAGCATATAAATTCAAATTTCGACGCGGTGGAAGTGATAAACTCTTCAGCTTTTCCTTTTCACTACTCTGTAAACCATAGTCAACTGATCGCTTCACGCCTTGGTATTTCAAGTGTTGCAGGTAGTGACGCCCATTATTGTTCTGAAATAGGTTGCGCATACACGCTTATCGACGCTGAATTGGAAGTTGATGAAATAACTAAAGCGATAAGGAAAGGGTTATGCCAGCCTTTTGGCAAGCCAATACCCTTAATGGCAAGGCTGAGAAGAGAATTTCTGGTTCTTAAAAGAAAATTTGGTTAGATCAGTTTGACCGTTCAATCCGCACTCCCTTTCTCATATTAGCAAGGTTAATCATTCGGTTCAAAGACGCTTTTTGATCCTAGACTTCAGAGACTTAAAAAGCAAACATGAAAACTATTGCCCCGTAAAACCCTATCGACGGGTTCGTTTTCTACTCTGGCGCGTGTGTCTTTTTTTCAGGATAACAGCCGCAACAATTATGACCGCTGCAACTGTGCCCGCCACAATATACATTGTAATGTCTGTCCCTTTCGTGCCCGGTTCAACCACTTGGACTGTTACATTCTGGATGTATGAGTTGTAAAGTCCATTGTTATCATAAACAGTGAGGTTTACGGGGAAAACGCCTCCTTGGATGATATAGACGTGTTGTATGATCCATGGATTTGGAACTCCTGGGTTTGCAATATTCACTTCAGTGGTGTTGTAGTCACCGAAGTCCCACACTAAAAGAGTTATATTGTCGCCAAGGTCTGCAGCGTGACTTTGTGATGCATCAAAAGTTACAGACTCGTTTGGACGGGGATTTTCGGGGGTGAATGTGAAATTGGCGATGGGTCGTGGTCCCACAAGGAGCTGCTGCATGGTTGAGTTATGTAAACTGTCATTGTCGTAGACTGTTAGATTAACCCAAAAAATACCTTTTCTGGAGAAGATATGAGTTAAGATAGCATCATAAACCGTCGTAACGTTGCCGTCGCCAAAATCCCAATGGTAAGAAGATATAGTTTCATCATCATAACTTCCAGAAGCATCGAATGTAACTAATTCAAGTGGCATTATTTCAATAGGTTCGTAGGTGAAACTGACGCAAGGGATTACTCCAACCTGAATCTCCCTTTCAATAGAGTTGAATAGTGTTTCATTATCAGTAACCGTCAGATTAACGAAGTAGATGCCCTTCGAGGAAAAACTATGAATTACTGTGATGTTGGTTGTTGTTTCGTTGGTTCCGTCGCCGAAATCCCAGAAATATGAAACTATCTCACCATTGGGGTCATAGCTTTCTGAGGCGTCAAAAGTGACATTCTGTTTAGCTTGTGGATTTGGCGGATTAACAGCAAAAGATGCAACCGGATCAGTTGGACCAGCAATAACCGTGACTGAGAAGCTTTGCCTTGTAAAACTAATGTATGTCATGTTCATGTTCCATAGAAACGTGTCTTTTCCTTTGGGATAATATGGACTTTCGGTTGGAATGACTACGATGGCCGAAGTGCCTGTTTTGATTGCTGTGAAGTTGATTTGGCAGAGAAGCCCTCTAGAAACATTCGCGTAATTTGCAACAAGCGACGAACCTAAAACAACGTTACCTTGCAGGTTGTCAATCTTGGGGTACCCTTGAACTGTTTGTTTTCCGAAGAAGACGAAATTCGGATCAGTTGTGAGAACTTGAGCCCCGGTGCATCTAACCTTTGTTCTATCAAACGCAACTCCCACCTGATAGGTAAAAAGATAGTCAGTTTCACCCTCTAGTGTAACGTTAACTGTGAAAGGATATCCTCCCAGAGGTATAGGTGCACTGCTGCTTCCAAACGCTGTCGAGTTTGAACCAGTTTGCGCATCCAAGATTTTTATGATGGGTCCTTCTTGACAATTAATTCTGCTGGTCGAGAAAAATAGGATACCTAAAAAGAGCAGCGTCAACATCATTCCGGAAACTATTCTCTTCAACAGCCTCATTTCTCCTAAACTTATGCAGTTTTGCTTTAAAGCAATACTTGCAAAGGAGTCTTTTATGGCTATTGGTGTATAAATTAATCCAGCTTTGCTGTAACTCGCATTATTGAAAGTATCCCAAAAGAAAATTCTAGTTCTAGAGATAAGAGAAAAGTAGAGGAGGTTATTAGAAGCGTTCCAGTTGGTATAGTTTTAGCTCCACAGCCAGAGGTTTTTCTGGTTCTGCATAGGGTTCTAGGTTGAAAAGTTGCGGTGCAATTGTTCCGAATCCGCTTAGAATATACGGCGAATTCACGCCTGTCATCACAAGCGTCACCTTTAATTTGCCATCCCGTTCTGGGTTCACTCTTGCGCCCCATATGACCAAGGCATTGCCATCCATCATCTCTGTTACAATTTCACCCACACGGTTTGCCTCTTCAATTGTCATCCGTGTGTCGCCTGTAACGTGAATTAATGCTCCGGTTGCCCCAGCATAATCCACATCTAGCAAGGGGCTTCTCAAGGCATTTCGCACGGCTTCCTCGGCCCTGTTAGGCGCGTCTGACTCACCCACTCCGACAACTGCTACTCCGCCTCGCCTGACAATAGTTTTGAAGTCTGCGAAGTCAAGGTTGATGAGGCTTGGAGCTGAAATTGTTTCGACGATACCTTTGATCATGTTTGCCAAAACCTGGTCTGCGACCCTAAAGGCCTCGTTTATAGGCAATTGGGGCACGAGTTGCATGAGCTTGTTGTTGTCTATTACAACCACCGTGTCGCATTGTCTGCGCATTTCAGTTAAAGCCGTAGCAGCATATTCAATTCGTCCTTTCTCGATGCGGAAGGGCGTAGTTACAACACCTACTGTTATCGCTCCCTTTCGCCTTGCAATTTCTGCAACAACCGGTGCGGCTCCGGTTCCTGTGCCACCTCCCAAACCAGCCGTTATAAAAGCTATATCAACATCGGAAAGCAAATCCTCAACACGCTTTCTAGACTCCTCAATTGCAGCTCGACCAAGCTTCGGGTCACCGCCTACTCCAAGTCCCTTAGTAAGTTTTTCGCCTATCAAGATTTTTTGATGAGCCCTCGAAGCCCTTAAGTGGAGAGCATCAGTGTTTACTGCTATACATTCTGCGTCGTTTATGCCCATTTCCATTAATCTAGTTGCCGTGTTGTTGCCTGCTCCCCCAACGCCTACAACGACTATGCGGCAGTAGCCTGGCTGTCGAATTCCTTCGCTAGCTACATCATGCCATGCATACTTAAGCGCATGCTCTGCGGGGCGCATCTTAGCCAACCCTTTTCCTCCACACAATCTCATCGTTTATTAAGTCGCGGATAGCCACACGAATCGCTTCAGCTCTGTTCGGATAAAACCTCTCAGTCACAAGCTGGTCTAGCGCCTTGATATAAGGTTCGGGCAAATACAGTGTAATCAGCTTCATTAACCTTCTCCCTCCAAGTAAGCTACAGAATTCATGTTTGAGGCTATAGTGCTATGTAATATGCTTTAAATATGATTCAAATATGTTCGTCATAACCTTTTTAAAGATTGTCCAGATTTCGTTTCAGATTTCTGTCAATTTGGGTTGCCGGCAACCTTTATGTTTTTATTCCTTGTTAAAGCATTTAATGTATCGCGATGGAGAACTATGCGCGTTTTCATTAGGAGTTTCGGGTGTTCCACAAACTTGGCTGACGGGGAGGTTTTGTCTGGATGCTTAGTGGAAGCTGGGTGCAAACTCGTGGATCCTGTTTCCTCGGCGGACATAGTCATTTACAATACCTGTGCCGTTAAGGGACCAACAGAGAATCGAATGATCGAAATTCTAAAAAGGGTTCCGGCAAACAAAAAAATTGTTGTTGCAGGATGCTTACCCTTAATCAATTTTGAAAGATTATGTAAAGAAGTGCATTTTGACGGTGTTGTGGGTCCCGCAGCAGGAGAAAAAATTGTTGAGGTTGTGAAGCGTGTTTTGAATGGTGAAAAAGTTGTTGCCTTAGAAGAAGCAGTTACTGCTAAGCCTAGCTTGAATCTTCCACGACTGCGGCTAAACCCTGTGATAAGCATAATTCCCATAAGCTATGGCTGTTTAGGGTCATGTGCCTATTGCTGCGTTGTTTTTGCCAGAGGGCGTCTAAGAAGCTACGGCATTCAAGAAATTGTTGAAAGAGTGAAAAAAGACCTTGCCGGGGGAACGCGAGAGTTTTGGATTACTTCGCAAGACACTGCGTGTTATGGAAGAGACATTGGCGCAAACCTTGCAGAACTGCTTAATGTTTTATGCACTGTTAAAGGTGATTTTAGGGTTCGCGTCGGCATGATGACCCCAAATGTGGTATTGGATATCTTGGAAGATCTGATTCAAGCATTCAAGAGCGAGAAAATCTTTAAGTTTCTTCACTTGCCAGTTCAAAGCGGTGACGACCAGATTTTGAAGCTTATGCGAAGATTCTATTCCGTAAAGGATTTTAAACGAATAGTAAATGCTTTTAGAGCTAGTTTTCCACAGATAACCCTAGCCACTGATGTTATTTGTGGTTTTCCAAGCGAGAGTGAAGAAGCTTTTGAGAAGACTTTGCGGTTGATTGAGGAGGTAAAACCTGACATTGTAAATGTTTCAAAGTTTTTTGCGAGACCTGGAACCGCAGCTGCTGAAATGAAGGGGAATCTTGTGCCATTCCAAGAAATTAAGCGCAGAAGTAGTATAGTAGCCAACCTTGCCAAGAAAGTTGCTTTTGAGAATAATCAGCGTTGGGTCGGCTGGAGTGGTGAAGTCTTTTTTGATGAGGTTGGCAAGTTTCTTGGTTCTTGGGTTGGGCGCAATTTTGCCTACAAGCCTATAACCGTTAAGAATGCCGATAACATGCTCGGCAAGACCTTACGTGTGAAAGCTGTTAAGGCTTTTTCCACTTATCTGGAAGGCGAGGTTATTGAATAAATTATTTATGTGGACAATGCCCATACTTTGTTGTTAGGAGATGAACTGTTTGAGCCAGGAAAATGTTGTTGAGGTTGGACATATAACACATTTCTTCACAAAAATAAGCGTCGCCGTTATCGAGCTTTCGGCGCCTTTAGCTGTTGGCGACATTATAGTCATCAAGGGACCGACAACAGATTTAGAACAAGTCGTCGAATCCATGCAGATTGAACATGAGAACGTTCAGAGGGCCGAGGCTGGGCAAAGCATAGGCTTAAAGGTTTCACAGCGCGTAAGAGAAAAAGACATGGTATACAAGAAACTGTAGCCATCTTCTCCTTTTTTCGTTCTTTTAAGCAGTCATTATTGCACAACTGGCTCTTCCCAGTCCGTTTGGCATCCACCATGAGGGATTAAGATTACTATAGTGTCGTTGGGCAAAGGGGCCTTCGGGTTTTCTCTTATGTTCAAAAATGGCTTCGATTTTATGTGCGCTTGGATGGCAACTTGTTTGTAAAACCTATCTTCGTAAGGATGGTAGACCATGTGAAGGAGACTTTTGAATCTCTCCACCGGAAACTTTCTGCATTTTCTCCTTATTTCTTCGTCAATAGCTTTGATGGCATCCAAAGTAGAAGCGTTGTCCTCCAAGAGAAGGTGAAAACCGTTAGGAAATGCTTTGCTGATCTCAGTTTGACGGACAATTAAAGTAACCTTTTTCAAATTATAGTTCAGCCTCTCTTAGAGCTTCCCTTAATGTTTCTCGGCTTAGGCATACTCCGATTATCCGTATGTCTTTGTCAATTACGATTGCTGGACTTGTCGCTATCCCATATTCACTAAGCTTTTGACAAACTCCACGATAAATTTCTACTTCGATTTTGTCTCCGTATTCCCCTTTGATTTTCTCAATTAGCATTAATAAAAGTCTTCCGTCAGAACAAGGCGGTTCAGAAGTAAAAACTTCTATTTTTATTGGCATTTTAAACTCCCATCTCCCGAAGAGAGGCTTCAATTGTCTCAATGCTTGGACAAACACTCATAATCTTTATCTTTCCCTCATTGAAAACCACAGCCGGCACAACTGTTAAACCATACTTATTAAATTCCTCGCACATTGATATCATTCGCAAGCATGTGAGTTCTCTTGCGACAGAGAGTCCCCTCTGTTCTATATTATAAACAAGAGCTTTAGGTTTCAATTCAATAGCCAGTCGCTTAAACTCTTCCCAATTTCTAACTTTAATAACTCCACTACTCAATTCTGGTCACTTTCAATTTCCCTTGACTCTATTGTTTATTCGTGATGTAAACGAGTTTTCAACAGTGCTGTGAACTCTTCGTAGGACGGAAATTTGCCTATTATAACGGGTTCTTCATTAATAAAAATGTAAGGTAGAGGTTTGCCTTCAAACATAATCCTTCTTACATATTCCGGATAGTCCCATCTTTTTTGGCTGAGTATTTCTCTTTTTATGATGATGCTGTCCTTGTATTCCTCCGAGATTCGTCTTACAATATCGTTTCGTTCGGTCAGCATTTTTCGCAGCTTTTCTGCACCCGCAGGAGAAGTTGAAAGTGGCCCAGGCCCACAGCAAGCGCCACTAAACGGATCCCCCTCATAGATTTCTACTTTGATCTTACTTTTCTCCATGTTGCTTCCCGTTTTTTAGCTGTCAAAACAATAAATTTAAATCCTTAAATTTATCTTTTACTATTTCTTAAACTGAAGGAGGTTAATTGATGACTAAGAAACCGAGGTTCATAATGTGCTTTTGCACGGGCGAATGTCCGGGGTTTTCAAAGCTAGAGTTGTGGCCACTCATAAACTTTGCACGAAATGAATTAGACGTAGAGTACGCTGTGATACATCCGCAACTATGCGTTGAAGACGGAGACAGATTCTTTGCAGACTACTTAGACCCAAACGAGAAAGACCGCATATACATAGTCGGAGGATGTGCGCTGGTAATGCAGAAGAAAATGTTCAAGGAAGCTTTTAAGACAAAAGGACTCGACATAGACAAACAACTCGTTTCATTAGATTTGAGAAACATGCCGACCGAGGAAGCTATGAAAAAAGTGCAGGAAGCAGTTGAGCAAGCCCTGAGAGAACAGAAGGCTTGACTATATGACTGAGCACAGTATTCAAATATATGTAGGGATACCTCGAAAAGAAATTGCATGGTTTCCCACCATAGACCTTGAACGATGTGATGGCTGCGGAGACTGCGTTCGCCACTGCAAGCATGACGTATTTACAGTTGTTAACAGGAAATTAGTTGTCGCTAGGCCCGAAAACTGCGTAGTGGGGTGTAAGGCCTGCGGATGGGTCTGCCCTCTCGGAGCAATTACGCACCCCTCGAAAGATAAACTAAGAGAAATGTTGAGGCAAGCTAGGGTAAAGTATGGGTTTAACCTGATTCAAGCAGAAAAACGATAACTCGGAGGAAGCTATTTGAGTTCGGCAACTTATCTTGGGATTCCTCGAGAAGAAATCAGATGGCGTCCGATCATTGATTTCTCAAAATGCAATGGATGCAACCTTTGCATACAAGTCTGCCAAGGCGCTGGGCATGACGTTTATGGTTTTGACGAAGTAGCCAAAAAACCAATTGTAGCTAAACCCACCCATTGCTTAGTGGGATGTAAGGCATGCGGGCGAGTCTGCCCTTTCGAAGCAATAACTTTTCCTTCAAAAGATGAGCTGAAACAGATGCTCATAGAGCTTCGAGGAAAATACAGAAGTAAAACTTGAGTGTAGAGGACAAAAAAGTGACAGAAGAGAGTAAAGAAAAAATTTTAATAATTCCATGCAGCGGCATAGGCAAGCCCAGCGGAACAATAGCGAGACTGGCAACATATTACGTTGTTGAAGACCTTCTTCCTAAAGAAACAAACACTGTTTGCCTGCCATTATTGGTCATAGACGACGAAAAAGCTGGTCAAATGGTTCAACAATCGCCTGTAATTGCTGTAGACGGTTGCCCCTATAAATGTGCAACCAAAAGCATCCAAACTTCCAAGGGAAGACTAGTAGCAAGTTTAAACGTTTTACAACTCTACCGAGACTATATACATCTAGAAATCAAATCAGTGATGGACATAGGTCCAGAGGGAGAAAAATTTGCTAGGATATTGGCTGGCAAAATACTGAACGAAATAGAGAAGATAAGGAGGGAAAAAGCGGAGTGTCTAAGTCCAAGCTCGTAGGCGTGGTTGCATGCAGTGGTGAAGAAATACCTGAAGGGACAGTCTCGAGAGTTGCAGTTTGGAAAGCATTTGGAAAACTTATGTCGCCTAGAATTGTTACTACATGCTTACCTCTTTTCTTGGCAGGACAGCAACAGGAAAGAGAGTTTGTTTGGACGCATCCAACTGTGACCATTGAAGGTTGCGAAAAGAGGTGTGCAGAACGAGCACTACGCATGTTCGGCGGAATCCCCAAGGCTACGTTTGTCGTGACCGATATAGAAAAGGAAACAGGGCTTACTCCTAAGTCAAGGGTCTATCTGGGAGAAAAAGGTGAAAAATTAGCCGATATAATAGCTGAAAAAATAATTAGTGAAGTTGAGAAAATACTTTCAGAAGGGGATAAAGAATGAGCGAGATTAACGTGGCAGAAGATAACGAGAATTATACAATACGTTATTGGAAATACAAAGTTGTAATTCCCAAGAATCTTCTTTACTCCAGAGAGTCGCACTTCTGGGTTAAACAACAAGGAGATATCGTAGAAATTGGCTACAGCGACCCCTTCCAACAACTTATGGGAGATATTGCCGCAATCAGTTTGCCTCCGAAAGGAAGCACAACAGAAGAAATGGGCGAAATAGAATCCATGAAGGCTGCAACAGAAATAATCTCACCTGTTGAAGGAAAATATATAGACGTTAACAAGGAACTGGAAAAAGAACCCTTTCAAGCGAATGAAAAACCATACTCTGCATGGCTTTTCCGGGTAAAGTCCTCAAACTGGGAGGAAAGCAAAAAATTCCTACAATCTGCTGCAGACTACCTCAAGGAAGTGCTCAAGATCATAGAGGCGCAAGAGACAAAAAGGAAAAAATAATAGTGAGTGTTTGCAGACATATTTAAATATCTTGTTTTATCAACTTATACATCAAAAGATACTAGTTGAATGCCCAAACAGGATTCGTTAAAAATGTCCAGGCCTAAGTTAAACAAAAGACTCGTGCGATTGATAAGTTCGGGAATCTGTCCAGCGGAGGATGCATCAAAATATGCTGCGGAGCTGAGACAGATTGCAGACGAAGTTGCAGTAGTCGCAACAATCGATAAGCAGAGTAGGTTCTTCAAGGCGTTGGCTGATGAGACGCGGCTGAGAATTCTTAAGCTTCTGGAAGTTAGGGAGATGTGCGTCTGTGAAGTTATGGTTGCTTTAGGCTTAACTCAGCCCACAGCCTCTCATCATTTAGGAATTTTGGAAAATGCTGGACTGGTGAAGGACAGAAAAGAGGGAAAATGGGTCTTCTATAGTATAGCTGATCCTAAACTAATCATAAACATGCACAAACTGAATGTTCTGTGACGTGACATCGAAGAGGACCATGGCTTGCGTCAGTCACTATATGGAAGAAATTATAACAATAGATTTAAATACTTAGATATGTCTTGATTTTCGCTCAAGGTGAAAACAATTGGAAAAGATCTTGGTGGGTGTTGACGGTTCAAAGTATGCAGAAAAGGCGCTGAAAGAGGCAATTGAGATTGCAAAGAGATTTTCGGCTGAGATAACTGTTGTGAACGTTTACCATGTTCCTACTGGTCAAGAAGTGAGCCAGAAAATTTTGGAGAAGGCTAAAGCAATCTTAGAGAATGACGGAGTCAGGTTCAAACTTGTCTCGGTTTTAAGTCCAAATACACCCAAGGTCATTACAGACATGGCTGAAGACGAGAAGTTTGACTTGGTTGTGGTTGGAAGCAGAGGAATTGGCGCTATCCATGCTTACTTGATAGGAAGCGTTTGCAACAAAATATGCTATGACTCTCCAGTAAGCGTACTTATTGTGAAGTAAGTATCCATGGTTGGAAGGAGAAACTTTGGCAAACGCTCAAGCACCTACGACAAGAGAAGTGACCCTAGGGATTTTTGAGAAATACCTAACGCTTTGGATAGCTATATGCATAGTTGCAGGTTTACTTGTTGGAAGGTTTCTGCCACAATTCGGGCAGTTTATGGATTCTCTCAAGTTCAGACAGTTATCAATTCCAATAGGCATTCTTCTATTCTTCATGATGTATCCCACGGTTGTCGGAATACGGTTCAGTGATATAAAAAAGGCAGCGAAGAGACCTAAACCGTTGCTTGTCACGATAATTGCCAACTGGGTGATAGCCCCGCCTTTAATGACGCTTTATGCAAACATTGTCTTGGCTGGAAACCCCCAATATACTGCAGGGGTCATACTTCTGGGCCTGTCTCCATGCACGGCCATGGTTATGTGGTGGATGTTCCTTGCAAGAGGTGATATGGCGCAAGGACTAATAAACACCTCAATTAACGCATTATTAATGCTCTTTCTATATGCTCCATTAGCAGCACTGTACTTGGGCGTAAGCAGCATTCCTGTGCCATGGGATCTAATTGCTATCAGCGTCTTGGTTTTTATAGCGATACCAGTAGCATCAGGAGCGATTTCTCGAAAGCTAATACTGGAAAGAAGAGGAGAGGGGTGGTTCAACAACACGTATATTCCAATTGTTGGAAAAATATCCATAGTTGCTCTGCTGACAACCTTGATAGTTCTGTTTTCATTCGAAGGAGAGGTTATCCTCAATGATCCTCTCCTCGTTGCTTATCTTGCGGCTCCTAATTTGATGCATTATGCGACAATGATTACGTGGACATATCTCCTTGGATATTTCGCTGGCTGGGCTTATGAAACTGCCATAGATACCACTCTAATAGGATCCAGTAGTCATTTCGAAGTCGCCATAGCAGTTGCCACAACTCTTTACGGCATAGGGTCGGGTGCAGCTCTAGCAACTGTCATAGGACCGTTGATGGAAGTCCCCTTGATGCTCTCACTAGTCAAACTGGGCTTGTACTCCAGAAAATACTTCCCAAGAAAGAAGCATTGACCTTTTTTATATCCTACACTCTCTTTGCTAATCTTAAGCTCGTTTCTGATTGTAACCAAGACATTTTTTCTTAATGATTTTTATGCAAGTACGAAAGCGATGGAGAAATTATCGACTGCATAGAGGCTTGTTTTATGCTGGAAAGTCGTTTTGACGTATGCTTTCATGGCATGGGCTTGCAGCGTATTTTTCGGATTGCTCTACGGAATAATAATTGGATCCTTGTAATCTCGTTAGTTGGAGGTTGAAGGTAGAATTCTTTGAAATTTCAGATTAATCCGATAAATTTAAATATTCTGAACAATATGTCTTCAGATGGAGAGAAATATGACTGCTAATGTAGGATGTTGCAAGGTTGATGCTGTAGTAACGATAGATTCAAAGGGGCAGATAGTTCTCCCAAAAGACGTCAGAGAAAAGGCAAGGTTGAAACCAGACGATAAATTGGCTATCATGGGTTGCGAACGCAATGGTGAAATTTGCTGCATTATCATGGTTAAAACGGAGAAACTTGGAGATACGATAAAAGGCTTCCTTGGCCCTATGCTTAAAGAAATTTTCAAGTGAAGAGGTCTTTAGTATGAAAGAGGAAAAAATAAAGAAAATTGTGAGAGAAGGATACGCTAAAATAGCTAAAAAAGGAAACTCTTGCTGTAGCCCAGAAATTAGCAAGAAAATAGGCTATACCGAAGAAGAACTCGTATCCATTCCCGAGAGCGCCAATCTCAGTCTTGGATGTGGAAATCCGGTTGCGCTTGCATCTTTAAAAGAGGGAGAAACAGTTCTTGACCTAGGTTCTGGTGTTGGACTCGATTGTTTTCTTGCGGCGAATAAGGTTGGAGAAAAGGGAAGAGTCATAGGCGTAGACATGACGCCTGAAATGATTGATAAAGCAAGAGAAAACGCTAGAAAAGGCAACTACAGAAATGTGGAGTTTAGGCTCGGAGAGATTGAAAATCTACCTGTGGCTGATAATACCGTTGATGTGGTCATTTCAAACTGCGTCATCAACTTATCACCCGACAAAGGCAGAGTTTTCAAAGAAGCTTTTAGAGCGCTGAAGCCTGGTGGAAAACTAATGATTTCAGACATTGTTTTGTTGAAGGAACTCCCTGAGACCGTAAAAGAGAGCGTGGAAGCATACGTTGGGTGTATTTCCGGCGCAATAATGAAGGACGATTATATAGCGTTGATAGAAGAGGCTGGCTTTCAAGAAGTAAAAATGATTGAAGAAACACTTTTCCCCGTCGAATACGTGCTTAGCGACTCCACAGCGAAAGCCGTTGCGAGAAAAGCAAAAATGCATGTTGGAAAACTGAGAGAAATTGCTGGTTCAGTTGCAAGCATCAAAGTCTACGGAATGAAGCCAAAATAGTCTATCTTCAAGTCTTTTAGAGTGTTTTATTGAGTGTGGCGGGATGTTAAGTGGCTTGGAACATCACTGATCCTGAAGAGCTTGAAGACGCTATTCTTAAACTGAAGCTGGAGCTTGCGCAAGGAATTCGAGTGCGTCAAGGTATGACTGTGGTTGACATGGGTTGTGGGCAAGGCGGATTTACTGCTGCTTTGGCAAAAACCGTTGGAGAACAGGGAAAAGTGCTGGCTGTGGACATTTCAGACAAATATTTAAATGAATTTACGGAACGTCTAGAAAAGCACGGGGTTAAGAACAGGGTCACATTTATTCAAGCGGACGCAGTTAATCTCAAAGATGTTGTACTTGATGAGGTTGCCGATGTGGTTGCGAGTTACCGTTTTCTTGAAGAATTGAAACAGCCGAAGGCTATGGCTAGCATTGTCAAGGAAATGGCTCGAATCGTCAAACAGGGCGGAAAAGTTGGCGTTGTCGAGTTGTGCACTGAGCCGAGAAATGAGGCTGAGGAGGCTTACATTAGGCTTCATAGCGAAAGTGGAGACTCATTTTTTGAACCGCATGAAATCGTTGACGCAATGAAAGTGGCAGACCTTGCCGATATCCTTGTAGAAAAGGTTGAAACCGATATTTGGTTATCGCCGAAGCTTGCAAAACAGGATTTGAGCCATGCACAAGTGTGGTACGATGCAGATGTGGAGAAAAGTCTAGGTTCGTTGATAGACAAGTATGGCATGAAATATCCAACGGTTCTCATATTCTTAGGCGTGAAAAAAACGTGGTACCCAATTACCTAATCTTCTAGAACAAAGTTTCATACGTTACATAAATCTTAAATATGCAGACGTGATTGCTTTCTATTGGTTAAATCAGCGATTTATTGTGTGGTTAACTTGAATAAGTTAAGCTGGAAAGTAACGCTAGTTGCCTCTATCTTAATAGTGATGTGGTTAAAGGTTCTGTTAACAAGGAGAAGAATCACCCATCAAGTTAACAGAACCTGGTTAAATTCTTGGGCTGTGTTTCGCGTCGTGGCTGAAGATTATCCTAGCAACGGACTGTTCAAATTTGTTTGGGATGACACCTTGAGTGGCTATTACTTGCTTAGCGATAAAGTGTTTCCGTTGAAAGTTTGTGTTTTAAGCCTGCCAGATGTCGGCAACTATCGAATATCCAGTCATTTCGATGTTGTTGAAGGTGTAAGGCAAGCGTGTGAGATTTATCCAAACAGCGGTGAAGTTAAAGAACTGCTTTTACCCTTATGGTTTACTGATCTTGTGGTTAAGCTTAATGTGAATATTTCTTGCGTTATGATTGACAACTGGGAAACATACAAGGCGCTTGTTGAGTCAGACAATAACACTATAATTGTGAACACGCATGACGAGTATTTGCCAGTTCCGGAAGACTACGGAAAGGAGGAATGGACTGACAATATCGCCGATTTCATGCTCAACCGTTGGGGAACATGGGTCCACGCCGGGGGATATCCATTCTATCGGGTGTGGTATCAGAATGGGACTGTGGAAGAATGGGGAGAAAAAGGTTTTCAACAGCTGATGAACCATGTGGGTAAACCAAACGTAACATGCTACCCGGCCCAAGGTATAGACCCGAACCAAGGGCATAACCCGCCAGTGATGACCTTGGAGGCAGGTCAGCACCTAAGTCTTAATTGGTGGACCACAATGGATAGCCAAAGAGGGGGTAGCATCGCTGACTTTCATTATTCAAATCATGGTTATCCCATAAGTAGCAAGGATTTCGATGCTGGATTTTCTATCTTTCAATGGACGGATAAAGATGCCGGTACCTACTACGCGGGAGCAACTGTTCGTTTCAGCCCAAACAGCACAAGCTTCAACTTTGGCTTGTATCTTCACTTGGGAGCATGGAAATTTTTCGGCGGTAGTAAAGAAGAACTTCCCTCAGACCTTGGAGTGGGCTTTATTTCTACAGCAGTGGCAATATTCTGTGAATACTTTACAGTTGATAGAATATATGGTAAGGGAGGCAATAGTGCGACCGAGGCTATTCAGAAAGCTGAAAGAGAAGGTAGAATCAACGAATTAAGAGAGGCGAAAGCTCTCCTCCAAAATGCCTTGGATGCTTATGCTTCTGGAAACTATAAGATAGCAAGCGCCTACGCAGATCAAGCGAAACTCGCCGCCGAAAACGGTACAGCACCGGATACAACACTACAAACAGTAGCTATCATAGCAACCATCACTATTCCACTAGGCGTTGGAGCATATTACAAAATCAACAATAAAAAGAACAAGCAAAAAAGGGTGGAAAAGGACGCATAAAATGTGCGCCTCACAGACTTGACTACGTCCGACTGGAAACAGCGCCACAGGGAAGCTTCAGTATAAGAACTGCGGTACTCTCATATGCTATACACAGAGCAGAAGGCAATGTTCTTCAAAAGTTAACCATAAGCGATGATTACTATGCAGAACTTACACCTGGTCAAAAAATATATATGGGATTCGTGTTGCTAGTCTCTGGTGAAGAAAGCACAACTTTCATACTATACGCTGAAGGACATTATCATACAATAACATAGCATCTCGGCGTTCATATATTCGTTTAAAGAATAATAAAATTTTCTTAAATTTTTCTGGTCTCAGCTTTATTTGATGAACCTCAGCATGTAATCGTTTACAGTTTGCAGAAACGCTTCTTCCAGTTCTATACCGTAATGTTCAGCCAGAACGAAGACAATGTATAGCAGGTCTGAAAGTTCTGTGGCTAGCATCTCCTTTGTCTTCGGTTTTTGAGGAGGTTTGAAGCCTTCTAACCCCTTAACCACAGAAGCCACTTCACCGGCTTCCTCAAGCAAATCCGTAACCATCGCAAAAGGCGTCCAACCTTTTCCCCGTTCAGGGTCAAGCTTCTCGTTGATTTTCTTAAAGTTTTTCCAACAAAGATGTTGAGCATCCCGCAAAGTAACAGACAAACAATCCACCCGCATACTCATTTTTTATCGGTGTTTCTTAAGCTTTCGCAAAAACGCTGCCAAACAGGCTGACTTAGACTATCTTCCAAGCGATGTCTTTGGAGATCAAATGACCATGACACTTGGTCAGTTGATTAAGCTGTTCTTCCTCAAGTTTTTCCGTGTGGTAGAGGCACAATGCACATATGTTAAAGGGAAGTTTCCTGCCAAGCGCTACCTCATATCTCAATAACTCCTTGCCCTTCGTATTGTCCAAGAACACTCCCATTTCGCCAGCACTTCGTACTCCTTTGAACCCAGCCTTTTGTTTCTGTTTAGCAAGCGCCAACAAATTGGCTATGATTGCTTCGGCGTTGGCTTTACCTTTTTTGAAATACCATTCTTCAGCTGACATAATTGTGAATGCTTCGTTGCGGAAATGGTCAGCGCTAATTCCGTACCTCTGGATTTCTCGATTTTCCGAACCTAATTTTTTTTCTGGCACAAAATAAACAGCGGCTTCGCCGTTTGGAAGTCCCGCTTCTAGGAACGAATAGGCTATTTCGCGCTTGACATTTTCTGTATTGTATAAGAGAAAAGCGTGGTCTCCGAACATGAGACGCCGAACATATCTCGTTGGTTCCTGTTGGAGGTCGCGCCCGCCCCTTGAAATTATGAATCGAATGTCCCAGATCAGTTCGCTTGCTAACTGTCCTCTGTCTGTTAATTGATACTTTTTCGTTGAAGAGTTACGTTCAACTAGTTCCTTCAGTGCTCTCAGATGAAAACCAAGTTTGCCATGATTGCCGACGTCAACACATTCCAGTAATTCATTGAACGAGAGAGCCTTCTTCTCTCGTATACTTTCTATGATACGTCTTCTGACAGGGTGGGCAAGGGCTCTGAGAATCTCCTCATCCCAATTCTTTAAAGCTTTGTTAGACATATCAAAATCTAGAAGAAGTTCTTCCTTGTTATTATTGATTTGGTGAAGTGCAGTTCACCTATGGATAAAAAGTCGCGTTAAAGTTTTAGCATTGCTCCTAGTTCCACATCAACTTTTCCGAGAGGGTACCAAGTGTAAAGCTGGCATTGATTTCCCTTAGTCCTATTTTGTGAGTGTAAAGGGGCTACATACAAAACCTTACCAAATCAGCAAATAAGCTTGCTTTTCGGAATGTAAAATGCAGTTCATGCATGCCCACCGCCTTGCAACAATTGTATCAGTTTTCCTGCTTGCCGTGCTTCTGCTCGTCAACTGCTCTGCTCCTACATCGAATTATGAATCAAAAGATAACGTATCAAACTCCAACTCTGACGGCAAAACATCCACGTTCACGTTTTTCGAAGACTTTGATAACTGGATACAGAAAGGCTATGTACAATTCGCTGAGCTTCCCACAAATAAGTCATTCGCGACAGAAGTTGTTGTTGGAACGGGAGAAAAATACGAGAGCATCCAAGACGCTTTCAACGCGGGTTATTCATGCGTATACCTTAAAAAGCAACGATTCAACATCACAAAACCCATAACACCACCCAAAGAGGATTTTTACATAATAAGTAGCGGTGCAGAAATATTTGCCGTCGAGCCAGTTTCAGCGATATTCGACATAAGAAACATTAGATATGCACACTTAGATGGCTTGTTCATCAACGGCAACGGCCTAGCCCAGAAGTGCATAGACGGGCTACTTACACCTAGCCAGGTGCCAGACCATCAAATCCGCAACTGCAAGATCTGGGGCGCCAAATTCGCCAACGTAGACCTAACAGGCTGCGAAGACACCCTAGTATTTAATTGCTGGATAGACGGAAGAACAATAAACGACACCCCTGACGCAATCACGGAATACGGCATTAAGATAGGCGAGTTCTGCGACGGCTACAGAACCTGCGGTCAAATAAACTTAATCCATTGCCTAGTAGGGTTCCACAAGAAAGCAGACATATACGCAAAAAACATTGCCCAGCTAAAGCTTGCAAACTGTCTTTTGGCAAGCAAAAATATGTGGAGCAAAGAATTAGATGCTCACATCATTGTGGAGGGCGGAACCGGAGAAGACGCAATTCTTCCAACATTGGAATTGACAAACTGCTGGATGGAAAACGGTCCGGGCGGAAACGTTCCAAACATACTTATAAAAAATCGCATGATGTCAAAGCTCACAGTGGTAGGCGGAATGTTCTACACGGACCAAAGCCCAAACATCTACAGCCCTCTAAACCCATGCGCAGAAACAATAACTTTACTTGGCGCTTTGTTTGAGAACAACCCACAATACAGCGGCTATAATATCGCTGCACCAACGAAAAAATTGGTTTCAGTTGGAAACACCTACAACTGGCATGGCATAGACAAAACAAGTGTTACAGCGTACCTGATCTTTGACAGAGACGATGAAGCAGTTGAAACAAACTCCGGAGCAGATTAACAAACCGTTCAAATCTTGATCTTTATAGGATTATTTCGAATTCACCATTAGGTGAGCAACTAAAAGGACGCGGAAAAGGATACATACAAACTGATCCGTATATCTGAGCCTTGAAGTTCGAAATACAATATTTGGACTGTGGGCCGTGAATACAATGTCACGTCGCATGAAGCAACTAAAATCCACTTATCGAGACCTACATGATCTATTCGGGCGTGACATCAACGCTACGCATATTCTTGAACAGCTGCGATCCTGCCACGCTGAGGAAAGCGCGGCTGCCGTAAGGCAACGAATGGAAAAGCTTGACTTTGATGTTATGGGCATAGAAGATAAAGGCGAAGTTGATGGCTACGTAGAGAGGTCAAGCCCAGGAACTGAAACAAAAAAATGGGGAATAGTGTTGTTGAGACTATTTGACTGTTTTGAATTCGAAGCTGCCTATGAGCATGCCTTTTCTGTAGATCTCCACTACGTAGGTTGCTGGCGTAGTTAGGGTTTTGAAGTTTGTTATGTAAAGTTCACTGACTGAACTGATTCTATAGTCTGTTGAAGCAGTTCCAAAAGTGGACGTTTGAAGAAGGATGTTACCGGAAGACGCTTTTTTGTAGACTTTGATTGTCAGTTCTTCATTATAAACGAAAGGCTCTCTAGAATCAACTGTTGCATTAATTCTCAGCGAGAATTTCACAGGCATCGTTCTTCCTGCTTTGTTCGTTTCGCTTGCTGGCAACAGTTCTATGGATGCCCAGTTGCGGATGCTGAATGGAACAGTAGTAACACCTGTGTTCCCAAGCACGTCAGTTCCGTTTGCAACAAATAAGTAGAATCCATCCGGGAGTTTTGAAGTGTTAAACCATAGCTCCCATTTGCCGTCAGGTGAAAGTGTAGCGGGCATCAGTTGAAACTCTGGGGATATCACATTCCCTTGTGGACATTGTATCGAGAATGTTACCGAAGCCACGGCACTTAGGTCCCAAGCTGAAACTTTGAAAGTTACACCATCTTGAAGAGCAACATTCTCTGCAGGTGTTTCTATTGTCAACAAAGGCGGAGTGTTATCAAGGATTGCCGTTGTGGTGTTTGTTGGTTCAACATTGCCAGCATAATCTGTGCTGCCATACGCTATATCGTACGTGCCGTCATCAAGCCAGGCAGGAATAATAAATGGGCCAACATATGTTATCCATCCAGAGTCATACATACCGTTACAGATTTCGTAGACAGTCGAGGCGATACCTGACCCTCCAGGGTTATCGGTGGCTGTTAATGTGAATGGTGTGGAGGATGTCACATAGGTGTTAAGGCCATCAATGATTTTTGGTTCGCCTATGTCGAGCAATGTTGCTGGGGGAATATTGTCAAGGATGATTTCTCCTAATGGACTGACTGAGACCGTGAAGTCTTGTGTTAGTCCAATGTAACTTGTTCCTGGCACGGTATATTCGTGGACTATTACTCCGCCTTGAATAGAAGCAAATGTCAGATGGTACGTTCCCTCTTCTATGCCCATTAGCCTTACAACATAGTCACCGGGATCAGGGGTTATTATCGCACAATATATCATTTCGTTGGAGATTAGGAATATCGCATCGAAATCGAGATCCAGATCTCCAGTTGGTGTTAAGCCGACATGCATTCCTTCTGGATTATACACATCAAGTTCAACTGCAGACCACAGCTTGAAGTGGACAATTCTGCTCCACACGTCCTTTGCATTATCGCTTACCCAATTGACGAATCGATTCCACAAATCTGAAAACCGATCTTTTACCTTCATTAGGGTACTCCATAAATCTTTCAAGTTGTCCTTTAACCATTTGATGAAAACTTCGGTGTACTCTGTGGCTTTTTGCATTACGTATTCTATCACGTGCGCAAGTAATTCATCTAAGTAGTTCAATACGTTGCCCCAAGTCTGTCCCCATAGGGGAGCTTCCCTACTACCGAGTCTGTTAATTGCAAAAGTCTCAATGTTTGTCATCCCATCTGCTATTTCATAATTTCCCTCTATGTCTTCAGTAAGATGGATAATTTGACCCCCCAGAGAATTTCCCAAGTTTGGACCATAGACATACAAGTAAATATTGTTGCCAATTATTTTGTGATCATAAGCCAGCACGACATGCGACAAAAACCAGTCCAAGCCGCTGCACCAAGACGGGTCGAATACCGTCAATTCCACAACTCTTTGTTGATCTATCTGTTGCAAAATCCACTGTACCTCGTTGTTCATTGGCATGAAACCGCTTGGAGCATTGCCCAAACGCAAAAGCAACCATTTCAGGAAGTATTGATCTCCAAAGGCTTGGGTGATCCATTGATTGTAAATTACCTTGTCCATCATTGTTGCATCCGTGATGGGTATATCGTGTGTATGTGAGTAACCTAAAGGCAACCGACTTGGATTCTCAAAATATTGTTTTGCTGTAAACACCATTCCGCCACAATAGCCCTTTTGAGCTGAAATTAGACCGCGTATTAGAAGTTCAAAAAGTACCCAATATGTGGATGGGATTTCGTTGGATAATGGTGACAATTCAAATTCCTCTCTGATTTCATCAAGTGACATTATGATTTTCTCCGTAAACTCATCATTACTGAACTGAAAGCCATCAATTAAAGGATCAAATCTTCGCACGCCCACGTATGTATTTGCATAAGACAGCTCATTTAGCAGGAATTGCCCGTGCCAGCCTGTCCAGCAATACGGACCATATCCCCACTCAATAGTCTGCATGGTAGCTAATACTTTTCCTGCACCATAATTGTAAACAATGTAAGTCGGTTTGCCTGAACCAGTATCCATAACAATGTCAGTTCCATCTGGCACATTAGTGAACCATCCGTGAGTTGACCACCCCCATCCTTGGAAATAGGCGCTATCTAAACCAGCCACTACAGGGTTGGAAGGGTCTACAACCTCAATGAACTGAGTGTAATAGCCACCGTGCCAATAATTTTGGTGCGCAACACCACCTGGCAGTATTTCATAACCTGTCCAGTCCCCCCAACTCCATCCTGCGTCGCATGCGTGTGCAACGTAGATGCCGCCATTTGACACATAGTCATCGATCTTTGCAATATTATTTGCAACGTTAACATAAGTGGAAGTAGGCTGGTCGGAAGCTAATATGATGAACTTGTACTCAGCAAGGTTCACAGTCGGTAGACTCCAAGAATGCTTTAAGTCATAGGAAATGCCGAGTTGGCTAAGAGCTAACGCATCAGAATCATAACTCCATGGTACAACATCTTCTATTAGCAACGCAGTTGCCGAGCCATTAATCTCATCTGGGACTATTGGTGTGTAATCTACAGGAGCAGATGACGATCCAAGTTCATCGTTTGCTTTTACCTTTGTTGCCAAAATAGAGAATGTTGAAAGTGTAATCAAGAAGATCATTACAATCGTTGATATTTTCTTCATTTTTCTTTCTCCTTTTCCTCTCTTTTGAGAGTTTGCAAAATCAATTTCTCACGTGTTTGTGCTTAAATGCTTTATGGAAACGTCTTCTATGATGCCAAAAGCCAACGTGATTTATAAAATTTGTATCAATTGCAACAAGATCTTCCAAAATGAGTTGATTGCAGATATTTAAAGCAACCATTGACGGCCAATAGTATAACTAGACGAAATGATTGATTCGATTCAGCATGAAATTCTGAGGCCTGTCATGAAGATGTAAAACAATTCACAGCAGAAACGTTTAAGATTAATGAATGAATATACTATTATTGAGAGCACAAGTCGCAGATTGTGATATCCCAAATCAGATTGATGTTTGCTCCCGCAAATCCCCATTTTTTATTCTAGCCAAAAATAGAAAAAAGTTAGATATGAATTAGTTGCTTTTCCAAGCTATGGCATGTCGGGCAGTATCGACCTGTTGCGTCAGTTATAGCGCAGGTGTCGCATATTGGTTCGCCGCAGATGTCGCAGAGTTTATCGCCTGATGTAGGTTTGCTGCAGAGTTTGCATTGATCTTCTACGACTTCAAAAGTGATTTTTGCTCTGATTCTGTGTTCTTCGTCGAGTCCTATGAGTTTGGCTAAGTCAGCGGGGTTGAATTCCTTTGCGTCTATCCATTCAACAGCTAGATCGTCTATCATTATTACATTGCGCATGAAAGTTCCTATAGCGGAGATTTTTTTACATCGTTCCTTTTGCATTATCCCCCTCCAGTGAGTAAGGTAGAGGGTATTATTTCTAGGTGTTTATTTCATTTTCGGTCAAAAATTCTACTTAGTTATGCCAAAAGTGAAGTTCGCCCATTTTTCATGAATTGTTCGACGGTGGATTCCAGATGCTCTAAGTATTTCTTGTTGTCGTATTCCCAACTGTTGTTTTTGAAGAATTCGTAAGAGATAGTTTGCCTCTTTATTGTGCATGAGTCTTCAATCAGGTATTCGTATGTTTCTAAGAAACCAGTTCTGATGAGTTTTGAAAGCGCCTCTAGGAAGTGCCTTAGTTGTTCTCTCGGGAGGTACGTGCGGACAAACAGCTGGTTCTCGCCGTACACTTTGCCTATCGCTCTTGCGAAGGGTTTATTCATTAATGAGCAGGCGAATTTGGTGAGATTCTCTGAATTTCTGAAGGAGAATATGAAAAAGCATTTATCCGGAGACAATCCTTTGTAGTGGTCGGCCAGTATTTGGGGTCCTTCGAACATTTGTTTTTTGAGGATGTGTTTCCTATAGTGGTATCTTACTGCTTGCAAGCTAACGTCAAGTTTTTCCGCTATTTCCTTCAGTTTGATGGTGTAGTTTTTTTCCAATTCTTTAAGTGTCATTATGTCTATCCAGTCGGCTTTTTGGGTGTAGTCTCTTGCTTCTTTGAGAGTGTATGGAAGTTCTCCTTGAGCTTGGGGCACCTCTTTAAGCCATGAGTTCCATTGAAAGGTCCACTTTTCAGAAGTTTGGTCAAACCATGTACTTGTGGTGTTTACATTATGAATAGATGTTGACCAAAGGATTTTGATGTCGGACAGTAGGTTGAGCTCTACTAGCTTGTTTGCAAATTCTTCAAATTCTTTTTCTTTGCCCTTTGGTATTCCGTATGTTGCTATGCATCCTGAGATGCCGATACATTTACTTACGTACAGCCAGTAATCGTTAGACTTTAGACATTGATAGAGGAGTTCCTCAAGCTCTGGCTTTGATTTTGCGATGAGGAAGACTTTTCTGAGTCCTATGTTGGTGTGATAGATGTTTCCTTGAAGGCAGAGAGAAAAACGGGAGCGTAGACGTTTTATCCGTTGGCCAAGCGTCCTCCTGGGCATGCTAAGATTAGTCGCAAGTTTTGTCTTGTTTCTTGGGTCGTAGAGGGCTAAACCTTCCAAGACTTTAACGTCGATCTTGTTCAGCTTGTCCTTTTTGCTCATTTTTGTCTGTTCCATCATTTGATCTTCGTTTGCTGTAAGTGTATTAAAGCACTTAGGTTTTTTCCTTTAACCACCAGTCTCGTTTCTTGGAGTTCCGCCGCCACCCACTGGGTCGCCTGATGTTAATCTCGGGTGCTGATCAAACGTTGAGTCTTCTTGGCTAACAGTTGTAGTCGGTCCTGTTCTTTGGTTGGCAATCGTGGCTATTGATACTGCGATAATCGCGGAGCAGAGTAGTATAGAAAGTAGCAGCAGTTTGGCAGTCTTTTCTAAAATCATACTTAGTTTCACCTCCCTTTTGTTTGACGAGGGAGCCTTTTCGTAGATCTGTAAATAGGGAATGTTGTTGAATCCGAGTCGGGATTTGAATAATCAAAAACAGAATCTTTTTAGCTGCATTTTCAATGTCGTCTTAATCATTGAACTAGCGGTTTCTAACCATCCTTATCAAGCATTGCCATCTTCTTTTTGCTTTCCAAAGGTCGGTTTGGCTCAATTATGACCATTTCTTACATTAGTAAGACTTCTAACACCCATTTTTTATGGGTTTTTCGCTGATGTTTACGGTTGTGTACTTGGAGGAGCATAAGCATGAAAGCTGAAAAAACGAAAGTTGTGGCAACTCGAGTAACTAACAGAACGGCTGAGTTGATTGACGAGTTTTGCCGTCGCGATGGCCATGTCAATATCGCTGACTTCATCCGTGATGCCATACAGGATAAGTTGCAGCGTGAGGCGCCAGAGCTTTATCGTCAACCATTCACAGAGGCTTAGCCCCAGTGGGTTTGAGCACCAAGGTTCCAAACGCAGCGTTACATCACTCAAAAACTCTGGATACCGCCCCTCAAACCCCCAACCCTCACCAAACACATAAAAAAACATATTAGGATCCAAATAGAGGGCCCTAAAACCGTTGCACACACACAAACCCAGACAAACCTATGGGATTATTTCGCATCCGACATAGATGGAGATGTCTCCCGCACAATCTCTTTTTCTATAATTATAGTCAGAAGCTGGGACTTATTTTTCCTAATGACTATGGATGCTCGTAGTATTCCATGGTAGATTTTAGGTTCATAAGAACAATGTAACGTTTTCTTAACTTTTAGCTTCTAAAAGTTAATTTTCTGCACTCTTATGGCGAATTTCATCAATAAGTAACACTATTGTTAAGAATAGACAGAGGACAATCAACGGAACAATGGGTGCAAAGGGATTAGGAATAAGACCATAATCGATAATTGGTCCCCCGGTTTCCTCAACTAACTCTTTGTAGGCAAGCATCGACTTCCATAGCATTTCATACATTTGCTGATAAGCAAAAAATCCTGCAACAATAATTAACACCTGTAGTATGGCTATTAAAGAAAGTAACCCAACTTTCAGAATACTTTTCATGACTCTTTTACCTCTTTCAACAATAATTAGGCAATTTGAATTTATAATTGTTCTGAGATTATAGCGCGCGCTATCTTGGGGACAGCTTTCCCTCAAAACAGCCCAAAAATATAATGGAGGCAATAAAAACTACGGGATTATCTCGCATCCATTGTATTTCATGTGCTCAAAATCCTTCAGTTGAACTCTTCTCCTTTTGATCAGTCTTTTCATTCTTGGCATTTGCTTAGAAACTGCATGTATCAAGTTTTGCACTGTCTTGCAAACTTGGTCATATGCTTCTGGGCTCCAGCGTCTTGTTAAATTTGCGTATAGGCATCTGCCTCCGCATATTCTGAAAATATCACATTTTGTGCATGGTTCGCCGACGAAAACTTTCTCCAATTTTAACGGGTTCGCACTTCTTACATGTCCAAGATAGTAGTTTTTCATTCCCCACATGGTTGGGCATGGAACAATGTGGCCTTCTGTCTGTATAGCGTAATTTATCCATCCTCCTCCACAACGCAGAAGACTTGTCTTTTCGTCTACCAGAAGTGAATGGGCTACGCCAAGGAAGGGACAAAGCAATAAAACAACGCCGTTTTCTTCCATGTAATCTACCCAAAACTTGGCGAGTTCCCGTATTCCAGGGTTGTAGCTTTCTTCACTCCACCTTTCGAAATCTCTCCTTGCAAAATCGTTTCCCCAGAAGCCAGCGTTCAGTTGCCAATGCACGGAAGAAAATGAAAATTCCTCATTATTCACAAGCCATGTAACCTGCTTGTAAATGTCTGTTTGTTCCATAACTGTCATTCTGGCAATCAACTCGCCTCTAAAGCCATTCTGCTTGATAAGTTTCAGGTTGTTGATGACCTTCCTGAACGTGTCCTTTCCTCTGTAAAAATCGGTTAAGGCTTCATCACCGTCTATGGAAACAAGAATTGTGTGAAAGCGATTAACATATTCAGGTTCTAAACTTTCTAAGAGAAGCCCATTCGTCTGAATAATGAAGTGTTCAGCCTTTACATGGTCCATAACCTGTTTAATCTCGTTGACGCAGAGCAAGGGTTCGCCACCATAGAAAATTAGAACGCAATTAGGGTCTTGCCTACAAAAACTATCCAGCAAACCAACATCATAATTTATCTTCTTAGGCAAGGAATAGTCGACTTCAAAGCCTAGAAATTCAGCATCCACATCCTCTAATGCCTCGCCGAAACAATACTTACATTGAAGATTGCACGCGGTCGTTAGTATCACATGAAAGAACATAACTTTCCCCACAAAAGATGGAAACTCTAATTCTTAAGTGTATTTTTCACTAACCTTTCTTGCTTTCTCGACATATTCTTTGAGTTCTCTTTCTTTAATTCTCTTTTCTGGCAACGTCTCCGGAGCATACATCAAAGGAATAACAGCTAAAAACAAGAAAAAGGCTGCAAGGGAAAAAGCGCTTATTTTCTCGATTTCTAAAACAAACGGAGTTACAAGTAATTGCGCTACATATGCTAAGAAATAAGGCGCCTCTCCCAGTGCATAATATCTCTCTGAACGTTTGGAATTGGCAAGTTCGCCCCATATTATCAGGATGAAGATCATCCAGAGGGCTCCTGATGTAATGCTGTGTATTCCCAGATACAAGTACCATGAAAAGATTGAGTATGGAGCAAGACCTATTACCGCGTAAGCTACACCGAATATCGCGAAACAGAAAAGAATAATCTTTTTTCTGCCGATACGATCACATAGGATGCCTGCAACAAAAGATGATATCCCGCCAATTAGTGGTCCCATTGAAAAGACAACTGTTGAAAAATCTCCGAACAAATCACTGATTAATGGAGTTTCGGTTCGTTCTATGAAACAGAACATTAACCAAGCTGTAAAATATAATATGAAAGGTCGCTTGGATAAGATGTGGGTGAATGATTTTTCATTCTTGCCAACCGCCAATTGATCTTCTTGTTTCGGCATTGGCTTTATGAAGAAGGCCAATAATCCGATGCTCTTCCACGTTGCCGATGTTAGACAATTTACTACTAAGTTAGCTGAGCGTATGAATGCAAACACTGGGACTATCAAGTTGGTTATCATGAATATCAGTCCACTGAAAAAGCCCCGATTTTCAAAAGTTGTGATGTCTACAAAGTATGATAAGCTAGAAGGCATACCTAACCCGAATGAAAAACCTAAGATTGCGCTGATTATCAAGATTTGAGGCAAATAGATTTCGCTAATCAAAATAGGGAATATCGATGCAGCGATTCCTAAAACAACCCAAACCCGAATCAAACTCGTTCTACTGATTTTATCTCGCAGGATAGAACCAACAAAAGCAGACAAACTTGCAAACACGAAATAAATTAGATAAACGAGCATTTCTTTCTCGCCAGCTAGGCCAAGCTGAACCACCATATTGTCAATCATAGCAACGGCAATAAAGAACCAGGCAAGCCCATTAGCAAGTAATACAACCCCGATTAGAAAATCCCTTCTAGCATACGTATCGTTCGCAACCAGGCTTCCAGTCATTTCTCTACACTAATTAAGCTCTCATGTAAGAATAGAAAATAAATATTGAGGATATAAAATTCATATTCTCAATCATTCAGTGTTCGTGTGTCGAACATAAGTCTTAAATCTGTGTTGTACACTTATACAGTTTGAGGGTCAGTAATGAGGAGAAGAAAAGTGTTGGTTCAGATCTGGCCAATCTGGTGGCCGTAAAACTAGATTAGCTTTCATATTTTGTTAGCGGTAGCATAGCAATTTGCTTAAAAATTTTGAGGTTCTCTTTATGCTCAAGTGTTTTTAATTGTCCATCTGTCTTATATGAAAGATCAACAATAAGATGTTTGGCAGTTTCCATGCTTCCAGCCTCCTCTGTTATTTCCAGAATTTTTGCCGCATCGCGATGAGTTATTCTTTTTTGGTTTTTAATCACACTCTTGATTTTCGACTTAAACTTGGAATTTTGTAAAGCGTAAAGGAGTGGTAAAGGCAAATGTTCCTTCCGTATTCTATGAGCAAGTTCTTTGTAGTCTAGCATGTCGAAGAAATCGTCAATTAGAATGATTAACGTACCTAACATTCTTCCGTAATTGCTTAATGTCTTAATCTGCTCCTTAGATCCATTTCCCATTATGCCCCCTATTTTTGAGTGCACCTCTACATCAGCCGCCTTCTTTTCAACAATTTGGAGGTATGTATGAGGGTTGACATCAATTCGTTTCCTAAGTTTGAGTTCTAAGGCTTCAGCATTTCCAAGTTCAAAAAAACCAGATAGGATAATGTCCTTTATCGCTTCTTCTTTACCTTTATATGCTTCTGTTTGAAGCGCTTCGTTAAGTGCGAGAAACCCTTTGAAAAGTAAAGCGTCGCTGGTCAGCAATGCTATTTCTTTTCCAAATTTTCCGAAAACTGTTGGACGCGACCTTTTACTTCTTGATTCATCAATTATGTCATCATGTATGTCTATTGCACCGCTTATCAGCATTAACGGGATGGCTATTGGAACAGTCATATACGGATCGCCGCCTACGGCTTCGCAGCAGATGGAAAGCAGTGTGGGTCTCTGAGTATCTTGCCAATATTTCTTTATGAAATATGTTAGTGCTTCAGAAACTTCCTCACAAGTGATTTTTTCGTTTCCCTGCAAGGCAGTTTTTCTTGCTATGGATAATGCTTTCGAGCCATATCTTTCAAGGAAATTTTGGGTATCATCAATTGGATTTATGGTTGTTTCCCCGTAGGTTTTAATTTTTCTTTCAATTATTGTATGTCTTGTTTTTGTATTTGTTCTTTTAGTATATCACGGTATGTTTCTACGTATTGCAGTCCCTTGCTGGTTATTGCATACACTTTTCTTGTTCTTCCTCCCTGTTGTTGTTTTTGGCTTGTTAGGAAGCCGTTCTGTTCCAACGCGTTAAGTAACGGGTATAGGGCTCCGTGTCTTAGTTTTACGTCGAATTCGGCTTCCACTTGCTTTTTTATTCTATAGCCCCACATGGGTTGCGTCTGAATTAGCCTTAGTATTTGAATGTCTAGCAGGTTTCTGGTTATGCGTTGAACAATTTCTTTTCTGAAGCTTTCTGTCAATTTTTCACGCTCTAAACGTGTTCTGTTTTGAACTGGTTCATGTTTTGGCTTATTTAGGTTATGTAGAAAATGGAATATTTTGGTATGCTTTGTTATGTTTTTTTATGTTTGCGGTGAGTATGAACCTTTATATTTTGGTTTATGCTTTATAGAGTCTTGAGATATGTCCGATAAAGGACATATTGTATGTAAGTCCAACAATAAAACTGTTGGACACAAATACAAAAGGATGGAAAAACAATGGTCAACAACTCGAAAGAAGTTCAAGTCAAATTGATGAAGGGACTCCTAGACCTAATAGTATTGCAGCTCTTGAACTCACAGCCCATGCATGGCTACCAGATAATCACCAAAATCCGCAAAACCTTCGGAGTATATTTTGGACCAAGCACCATTTATCCGCTTTTGAGCACGTTGGAGAAGAAGGGATATGTGAAAAGCGAATGGAACATGAACAATGAGAGACCTAGGAAAGTATATAAACTGACAACTGAAGGGCAGAACCTGCTGAACTTCACAGAGGACTCACTTAACTTCATATGTAGGAAAATAGGCACACCTGGGCTACCAAAGGGTGGTCTGGGTGAAGAGAATACCCTCCAACCAGCTTTACGACCGTTTCTAAAGAAAATTCAAGAATCAAAATCACTCATTTAACTATCGACACTGCCCACCTCTTTTGGCTTTCAACAACTGGAAAGGCTAGCAAACACAAACTTTATTCTGATAGATCTTCGTAGCCTTTTTATTGTTAGTTCTCTATCTGCATTAAGGATGCAATTTGGAGAAAACAGACATTCTAATTCATGGCTGCATTGTTCTTCCGATGAATAAGGAAGGTCCCATACGAGACGGCGCCATAGCAGTAAAAAATGGAAAAGTAACTTTGGTTGGTAAATCTGCATTCGCAACCAGCATAGAAGCTGAAATAAAGATAAATGCAAAGGGAAAAGTTGCCTTGCCAGGCTTGATTAACTGCCACACACATGTGCCCATGACCCTTTTTCGAGGACTAGCCGAAGACCTGCCGTTGAATACTTGGCTTAAGGAGACTATTTGGCCTTTAGAGGCCAAGCTCAAGCCAGAGGATATTTATGCTGGGGCGCTCTTGGGCTGCTTAGAAATGATTAAGAGTGGAACGACATGTTTTGCGGACATGTACTTTCATGAGGATATGGTTGCAAAAGCCGTGGTGGAAAGTGGGTTAAGGGGTGTTTTAGCAGAAGGCATAATTGAGGCTGGAAACGAGCTTCTGGGCGAAAAAATGTTCAGAGATAGTGT
>Ga0315308_1000038_pt1 | contig 61963 bp, 61 predicted proteins | sample TDP3_MG_FD_203078 | JGI IMG/M metagenome (GOLD analysis project Ga0315308, IMG submission 203078) | Freshwater sediment microbial communities from Lake Towuti, South Sulawesi, Indonesia - TDP3 | ecosystem: Environmental > Aquatic > Freshwater > Lake > Sediment | place: Indonesia: South Sulawesi...
GAGATGAACACTGAAGTATCCGTATTCTCGGTCTGCAATACTTGCGCAGATGAAGCTGACATTGAAAGGATCCTTGCAGGCGCAGACATCGCCTGTGCCAGTGCGTCTCGGCTCATGCGAGAAAGGATCGGTCCGAAGGCTCTTCTTCAAGTGGGCGTTGTGATCCCTGTGTTTGCATTGACGAGACATGGCAAGAACCTTCTGCTCTCCTACTTGATGGAGTCCAATGAGAAACTAGTTGCCTTCAGAACAAGGAAGATGCCGTACATTGTCCAAGGGAAAGGTCCGAAGCTAAGGAAATAAGACTCGTCAGGGATAAAAGCACCTTCTATCATGAAAGTAGAGAATTGGAGGCATCTTGTATGGGCGACATTGGGGTGATTGCAGTCAAAGGTCTGCCAATCATCCGAGAAGGTGATGACCTCGGAGCGTTAATATGCACAGCCGCAGAGAAGCAAGGTACACCTGTGAAAGAAGGAGATATCATCGTTGTGACCCATGTCGTAGTCTCTCGGGCTGAGGGAAATGTCATAAGCCTAGACAATGTAAGCCCCTCTGATTTCTCAAAGTTTATCGCAGCTGAGTCTGAAAAGGATCCTGCGTTGGTTGAGGTTGTCCTAAGAGAATCCAAGTCGATTGTGCGCATGGGGAATGGCCACATAATTGCTGAAACCAAACACGGCTTCATATGCGCCAACGCGGGGGTTGATAGGTCAAACGTGCCGGGTGAGAGAAACGTAGTGCCATTGCCGAAAAATCCTGATGAATCAGCCCAACGAATCCGCCAGAGAACAAGAGAATTAACAGGCCACAACGTTGCGGTCATTATTTCAGACACGCATGGTCGCGCACTCCGAAGAGGAGAAATAAACGTAGCTGTAGGCGTAGCGGGGATCAAACCGATCCGTGACCGAAGAGGGGAAACAGATCTCTTCGGCTACACCCTCAGAATCAAGCAGACGGCCGTTGCAGATGAGTTGACTTCAGCCGCTGAGCTCGTCATTGGACAGGCGAACGAAGGGATCCCAGCAGCCATAATCAGAGGATACCCATACCAGAAGTCCGAAGAGGCAACCGCAAAGGACCTTCTATGGCCTAAGGAGAAGGCATTGTTTATCTAGCACGCGACAAGTTTGCTTCTACATCACTGTGCTTCTCTTTATCAGATTTTCTGCTCTTCTGAGATCTGTGGGCGTGTTAATGTTGAAGAACGTGGTCAGACGCGGGTTAATCTCCTGAATGACCATTGTCGAGATGTACCGCACCTTCTTGAGCAACATTATCATGGGTAACAGTCTGACTTCTCCTTTGTCGAGCGCCTCTTGTGCTGCCCGCAACGTGGAACTTGTTCTATATACGGCTTGGAGAGGTTCAATGTAAGCGTTCGGCCACCTTGGGATGACGGCGTCCATGTTCGGTGCAACGTGGAAGAGGAGATCCATGACCTCCTTCGAAACGAAAGGTGTGTCACAAGGAAGCAGAACCGAGTAGTCACCTCCAGCGCTTGTGAACCCACTCAAGGCACCGACCAGAGGACTACGCAACTCTTCAGCATCCACCACTATCTTAGTGCCCTTGGGAAACAACGGCAAATAAAGGTCCCGTTGAGTGGCTGAGCCAACGACGACAATGAGTTCCTCAGCAACTAGGCAAGCCTTCTCAAACACATGCATAACCAAGGGTTTTCCTGCAAGTGATATGAGCCCCTTGTCTTGCCCGAACCTTCTAGAAACGCCTCCCGCAAGGATTATGGCGGTTTTGCTCATCGCTTTACCTTCGCCTTAAGTCTATCGAGCATGTATCTGACTATCTCGTCCGCTATGTTCACTTCAGTAACGGATTGAAGACCTTTCCAGCCCGGCTGACTATTGAGCTCGATCACCAAAGGACCTTTCTCAGTCTCCAAGACATCTACCCCAGCTATCTCGCAGCCGATGATCTCCGTGGCTTTAAGAGCTAGCTTTCTGACTTTGCTTTGTGGCCTGTAAGCAACGGGCTTTGCGCCGAGACTCACGTTGGTCTTCCATGAGTCGGCTATTCTTCGCATGGACGCCAGGACTCGTCTGCCTAGAACGAAGATTCGCACATCGTAGTTCCCATGTGGAACGAATTCTTGAATGTACAGGACTTGATGCTGAAAAGCAACTGCTCTGAAGACTCTTTCAGCCAAGTTGGGCTCAGAGACTCTCACTGAGCCAATGCCGCGCGAGCCGAAAATGGGCTTGACTACAACATCGCCTCCTAGCTCTTCGAATGCCTTCAGGGCGTTATCAGCGTCTTCAGCTACAACTGTTCGAGGGACAGCGAGGCCCGCTTCCTCAAGAAGCGCAAGAGTATAGTACTTGTCAACCGACCGTTCAATAGCTGAAGGCGGGTTTACCACGTAAGTGCCTAACCGTTCGAGTCGATGAAGAAGATCCATCCGGAAAATGATCTCTTCCAAGGACCCGCGTCCCACTGGTCGCACGATCACAGCTTCGAGTTCCTTGAGAACATCGGTCTCTGCAACTGAGACTTCAGGCCTGAGCGCAACACGAGCCACGAGGCTAGGAAAGCCAAAACACATCGACGGGACTCCTTGTCTAGTGAATGCCTTCCTCAATTGGGCAGAACACCAAGATCCTTCGTTGCGCGTCAAGATTCCGATCATTGCTTCGTCCAACCCCGTGAGATAATCACTCCACCGGTTTGAAAGGTTTGTGCTGCAGGCCAGGAATTCTGAGTAGTAGCGAACCGCAAGCTCCGTTAGACACCCCAAAAGCTTTATCCCTTTCTGAACCGAATCTTAGGCTGGCAGAACTGGGAAGGCTTCTTCAGATCAAATGCTAAGAGCGTGGGCAAGAATTGGCGGAACAGCTCAAGGAACCCAGTATAGTCCGGGACAAGGCATTCTGTGAGAAGAGCATAGAGGAAATAGCCACAGAGTCTATCCCTCGTATCAGTGTACTGGGCATTGGAGGAGCGGGATGCAATATTGCTTCTTGGATCAAAGAAAAAGGCGTCTTTGGCGCAAGAATCTACGCATTGAACAGCGACGCCATGCAACTGAGCAGGATTGCAGCCGACAGGAAAATCTTGTTAGGATACGATGTCTGTCGGGGTCTTGGTTGCGGTGACTCTCCAGAGCTAGGGGCAAGGGTTGCAGGAGAAAGTTCAATCGAAATAGCAAGTGTGCTGAAAGGATCTGGTCTGTCCTTTCTGATTGCAGGACTAGGGAGAGGAACAGGGACTGGTGCTACTCCCGTTGTGGCGACGATCGCGAAGGAAATGCAGGTTCTGACCTTTGGAGTCGTTTTGATTCCCTTCTTAGCTGAGGGACCGAGGCTGGCAAAGGCCAAGAAAGGATTGGAGCGGCTCGTCGAGACCTGTGACGCTGTCATCGTCGTTGATAATAATAGGCTTAGGAAAATCGCAGGCAACTTGCCCATCATCGAATCTTTCGGTCTCGCGAACAATCTGATTGCTTCTTTCATCAGAAGCCTATCGGAGGCAATATCTTACCCAAGCCTTGTGAACTTGAACTTCGCGGACTTGAAGGCGATCGCGACTGAAAGTGGAGTATGCGCCATGGGCATAGGAGAAGGCTCAGGACAGACTAGGGTTGAAGACGCTGTGCATAAAGCGTTGGACTCCCAGCTTCTCGACATCGAAGACATAGACAAATGCCAAGCCGCCTTGGTTAACATTGAAGGGGGAGACGACATGACCTTAGAGGAGTTTAACAAAGCAGGAGAGATGATCGTGAGCAGGATTTCACCTGACGCCAACGTTTCATGGGGTACCGGAGTGGACACAAGCATGACGGGTTTCATTCGTGTGACATTGGTGCTGGCAGGCGTGGGTAGCAGGTTCCTACTAGAGGGTCCAGCCTCGTTCAATACACTTCGGCAAGGTTTCTCCCATTGATCCTTACCTGTTGCTGAGGCCTATGGAGGTTTATGTTGGCACATCGGGCTGGCTTTACGGCTGGAATAAGAAGGCGAGCTTAGACTGGTATGTGATCAACGCCGGCCTAAACGCTGTTGAACTGAACGCCAGTTTCTACCGATTCCCGTTTCCCAATGCCGTAAGATCCTGGGCAGTGAAATGTAGATCGCTCAGATGGTCGATCAAGACCAACAGGGCCATAACACATCTCTACAGATTTAATGAGAAGGCCCTAGGCCTTTGGGAGAGCTTCATGGAACTGTTCGGCCCACTAGATCACCTGATCGACTTCTACCTTTTCCAGCTTCCACCCAGCACGAAAGCAAGTTCGGCTTCAGCGATTGCTTCCTTTGCAGAGAAGACGCTCTTAGGTCACAGGTTCGCGTTCGAACCAAGGAACGCTACTTGGTTTAGCGGCAAGTGGGTTGAATGGGCAAGAGAGCTAGGAATAACTCTTGTAGGTGTTGATTGCCCCACTCTGCCCCTAGTGGTGTTTGACACGAGCGGAATCGTCTACCAGAGAATGCACGGCCGGCTTGGGTGGTATTCTCATCGTTACTCTGACGAAGAACTGAAAGATGTTGCAACGAAAATAATTGAGACGAAATCGGAGAAAGCCTATGTGTTCTTCAACAATAATCACGCGATGCTCGACAACTCAAGGAAGATGCTGGCAATACTGAAAGGGGATCTCTGAAGGCCAAGATGACCACGGTAATCTTATTAGGAAGTGACCCCTATTCTCCACAACAATCTGTTGCGTACCCATCTTGAAGCTCCTGAGTTGCGTGAAGAACTGATGAAGGACCTTGAGAGCAAAGTTCTAGCTGAGGTAGAGAAGGTGGTCGACCTCGAGACAGGGCTAACCTTTGGCCAGATGGAAATGGTCCAAAGCGTCAAGGAGATCCAACCAGGGGTCGTCAGAATTGACTTCACGCTCTCAAGCCCCATCTGCACAGACGCGACAAAGATGGCGATCGAGGTAAAGAGCAGAGCAGAGAACATCGAGGGCGTCAAGAAGGCTCTCGTCTACTGCCACGGTCACATTATCGAGGAGGAGATCAACCAAACAGTCAACAAGTAGAAGAAGAAGGACAATCGGGACAACAGAAGTAAACCGCTAAGTGACCACGGCTCCAAGATAGGTCGAGAAGAACTCAACGACCCTTGCACGCACAAACTTCCCAGCCAGGTTCTCATCGCTCTTCACCACTACTGGTTTGTAGGCAAAGTTTCTCCCAACCCACGTGAAATCCTTCCCTTTCTCGTCGACGAGCATCTCGCCCTCCCAACCCAGCCAGGTCCTGTTTCTTTGGGAAGAAATCTCTCTTGCCAGCTTGGTTAGCTCCCGGCTTCTGTCCTTCACCTCTTTTGGGTCGACGCGCTCCATCTTCTCTGCAGGCGTGTTTGGTCTTGGAAAGAACTTTGAAATGTTGACTATGTCAGGCTTTGTTTTATTGATTATCTTTAGAGTCTCCCCAAAGGCTTCCCGGCCCTCTCCGGGGAATCCACATATGACGTCTGTGGAAAGAGTTATCCGGGGAATGACCTCCCTGAACGAGTTGACTATCGTTTCGAACTCATCAACAGTGTAACCACGGTTCATGCGCTTCAATGTCTCGTCGTCGCCGCTTTGAATAGGCACATGCAAGAACTTGAAAACTTTCTTTTGCTTGTATGCGCGGACTAGCTCAGGAAGCATCCCAAGTACATGGTCAGGATTCATCATGCCGACTCGGATCAGAAACTTCCCCGCGACTTGGCAACACTGGTAGAGCAACTCAGCGATATTGGTGCCGATGTCTAGACCGTAAGCTCCATTGTCCTGGGAAGTGAGCCAAACCTCGTTCGCGCCCTCCGAGACTGCTTGAGTGATCCTTCGAACTATCTTCTCTACTGGATAGGAGAAAAGCGCGCCTCTGGCAAGCCTTACACAGCAGAAGGCACAGGCGCGGGTACATCCTTCAGAGACTTGCACGATCTCGATTGTAGAGTTGAGCCGCATTCTAGGCTGGTCCAACTTCTGGATGGGCTTTTGAGAGAAGTATATCCTATTCTTCCCACCGCTGACAGCTTCTTCCACGGCTAAGAGTATCTTATCGACGCTCCAAGGGTCAAGGATGGCAGAGAAGTTTGGTGCTGCTCTCAGCACAGCTTCCAAGTTGATCTTTGGAAGACAACCTGCAATCACCAGAGGTTTGTTGATTTGGTTGAGGAGTCGTATTCTTCCAATGATCCTGTCCTCAGTAGGTTTCTTCACCCCGCAGGTATTCACGACAACGACACTTGCCTGATCAGGCCTACTGACCGGCCGGTATCCCGCATTGATCAAGAGGGCGTTTATAACACCTAGATCAAAGGAGTTGGCTGCGCACCCGTAATTCTCTACATAGAACAGACCAGCGGCGGGACACTCCGCAGAGGAAGCGTTCGACAACCCTTGAACGCTTGAAAATACATCAGGGACCAACCTTATCAAGCAAATCCATGCGGGCACGATATATATACTTGACTGCGCACTCTAAGCGCCGGAGTTGTAGCGTTAAGAGAAAACGATTTGGATCGATCGTGCCTTTTTTACATAAAAGAGGAGGGTGTAGTGGCCTATCTCGGTGCAACTTTATAAACGGAAGGTTCATTCATGATTGAATCATGATTAAATCATGTTATGCAGACACTTATTGCCATCTGTTTGACTTATAGTCCGTAGGTGAGAGAGTGAAACTCATCACAATATATCTTCCCGAACCATACTTGGAGGCACTCGAGGAGCTGGTGAACAAGCGGTACTATCCGCATAGAGCGGAAGCTATCCGCGTGGCCATCAGGGACTTGATTGCCATGGAGCTATGGGGAAGGGAAAAGGATGACAAAGATAGCTGACAAGGCGCTGCAATTCACGTGGGACGAGACGATCCCTGAAGGGCTTCGGGAGCCCGGCTCCTGTCGGATAATGGTTCTGGGCGTTGGGGGGGCGGGAAACAACACGGTGAGTCGTCTGACTGAGTCCAATATTGTGGGCGCTGAATGCATCGCCATCAATACTGATATGCAACACTTGAAAGCCACACACGCGAAGCAGAAGATCCTGATTGGAGAAAAGCTAACACGTGGACTGGGTTCAGGTGGAGACCCTCGCGTTGGAAGGGCAGCGATTGAGGAGTCCGCTGAGCTAGTTGGAAAAGTTCTGGAGGATGTGGACATAGTCTTCGTCACAGCTGGCATGGGAGGTGGGACTGGCACAGGTGCCGCGTCTGTTGTTGCTAGGATGGCTAGGGACAAGGCGGCCATTGTCATCGGGGTTGTAACAATGCCTTTCAAGATTGAAAAGGGAAGGATCGCCTACGCCGTTAAGGGGCTTACCGAAATGCGAAGGGAATGTGACACTGTCATAGTGATAGATAACAACAAGCTGATACGTCTCGTTCCACAGCTGCCGCTAAATGAAGCCTTCAGAGTTGGGGACGGTGTCTTGGCGAACATGATCGCGGGAATCACTGAGATAGTTTCCGCGCCGAGCTTGATAAACCTAGACTTCGCGGATTTCAGAACAATCGTAAAGAAGGGTGGCATATCTGTGGCTGGTGTGGGGCAATCAGACGCGCCCAACAGAGCCGAAGAAGCAGTGCAGAAAGCTTTGGACATGCCTTTGCTAGATGTCGACTATACCTGCGCGAAAGGAGCTTTAATCCACGTTTCAGGCGACGAGCAGATGACCATAGACGAAGCCAATAGAGTAGGCGAAATCGTTACCCAAATGATGAGCGATGATGCTCTGATCATCTGGGGGGCCAGAGTCGACCCAAGCCTAGCGGGAAACCTGAAAGTCACGCTCGTCATGACTGGGGTCCGATCCCAGTACGTGTACGGCGGATACGGTTCAGCTGTACCCGAGATCTACGAGTTGGATGCCGCCGAAGAAACTGTGAAGCCCCTAACCATGGACCTAGGCCTGTACCAGCTCTAGTGCGCAGGAGGCTTACTGCTCATTAGTGTAATCTTCCGCAGCCTCAGTCTCCACGGCATTGGCCTACCAATGGGAACGCACCTTCCCCTCTTGATGGCTTGGACCACAGCGTCAATGTCTGTTTCAGTTCCCGTTTCATCTATCAAAGTGTAGCCTAGTCCTATGGCCTCAGGTAAGTGGGCGTCGCTTCCTCCAGTCACCGGAAGCCCTGTGCGTCTGGCGAGCCGCTTGTCCAAGTAGTTCAGTAGAAAGAACGGGAAATTCGTTGAATTGACAGTCTCAACCGCGTCCACACCGTATGAGATGAGTCGTTCGTCAAGGCCTATAGCATGTTTGAATGGCGAAGACGGGTGAGCAGCGACAGCAATACCGCCGGCTTCGTGTATTCTGGCAGCGGTTTCCACTATGCTAAGTCCCCGAGGGATTGGCGTGGTAACATTGATGCCCAGTAGGTGCCCTTGGCTTGTTGACACCTCGATCCCTGGGATTATGATCAACCCTGTGCCCGCCATCTCTAGGAGTCTTAGAGCGCCTTCAATTGTATCATGATCTGCTATGGAAACACCGTTTAAGCGTCGTTTCTGTGCAAAAGAGATCACGCTATCGAGGCTTGTCAGGCAGTCGTGAGAGTAGCTCGTATGAACGTGAAGGTCAATCTTGAGCGGCAAAATGCTCACTTGGATTTGCCTTTCGCGGGGTTACTCCTAGCTTATCTCGCTTCCGGTCTTGATAGGCTTTTCAGGCTGAAGTATCACAACGCTCTTCTCGTCCTGTGCTGCGAGGATCATGACGTTGGACTCGATCCCGAATATCTTCCTAGGTTCCAAGTTCACTATCACGGCTATCTGGCGTTCCTCGAGCTCTTGGGGAGCGTAGTACCTGGCAATCCCGGCTACAGCTGTTTTCAGATTGGGGCTGCCGATGTCGATACTGAGTTTAAACAGGTTGCTTGATCTGGGGACTTTTTCGGCCTTAACTATTTTTCCGACACGAATATCGAGCTTTGAAAAATCTGCGAACGATACCTTCTGCGAAGCCGATCTAGCTTTCTCTACCATTTCCTCCAATCCTTCTTCTGAAGCCTCTACCTTGCGGAAGAGGGGCTCAGCCTCTTTTATCTTGTGATTTGCGGGAACCAGTTTGATGGCGTCTTGCCACTGCACTTTCTCGGGCAGGTTCAGGAAGCCACGAAGTTCCCTAGCTGTGAAAGGCGTGAACGGTTCAATCAACACTGAAAGAGCGCTGACGATCTGAGCTGCAACAAACAAGGTGTTCGCAGTCGACTTCGGGTCTGTTTTGCTGGTCTTCCAAGGCTTCTTCTCGTTGAGATACCTGTTTCCTTCGCGACTCAGCTCGATGATTTGGCGGACCGTTGTCTGCAGTAGGATCCCCTGTAACGCTCTATCTACTTCCCCAAAGGTCTTGTGAACTGACTGGAGTGTTTGATTGTCAAGGCCGTCTAGTTCGCTGGGTTCAGGAATCCTCCCTTTGTAGTAGCTGTTGATGAACTTGAGCGTGCGGTGAACGAAGTTCCCCAAAGTATCGTTAAGGTCTGAGTTCACTTTCTCGAGAAACGTCTTCCAAGTGAAGTCTGTGTCTTTGGTCTCAGGGCGTATTGCGATGAGCGTGTATCTCCAATAGTCAGCTGGGAATGTCTCAAGGGCTTCGTCAATCCAGACTCCGACTCTGCGACTCTTTGATGACTTTTGTCCCTCGAAGTTCAGGAACTCGTTTGTGCTTATGTTCCACGGAAGGTTGTACCCTTCGTTAGTAGCGAGCAAGAGCGCTGGGAAAATCAGTGTATGAAAGGGGATGTTGTCCTTGCCTATGAAGAAGAGGGTTTTCGCGTCTTTGTCAAACCAGTATTCTCTCCACTTCTCAGGGACCCCGTGCCTAATGAAGTATTCGATCGTCGCCGAGATGTAGCCCAGAACGTTCTCGAACCAGACATAGAGGGTCTTGCCATCAGCGCCGTTGTAAGGCGCAGGTATCCCCCATTCACTGTCTCTAGTCAAAGGTCGTGGCTTCAACCCTTCTTTAATGTAGTTCAGGCTGAAGTTGCGGGCATTGTCAGGAAGCTGTTTGTTGTTCTCAATGAACGCTAGAAGTCGCTCAGCGAACACTGGGAGGTCGAAGTACCAGTGGATTACGTAGCGGAAAGCGGGTCGTGTTCCGCAGATTGTGCAGTGGGCTTCTATGACCTTTGTTGGGTCTAGAAGTCTGCCACACTGTTCGCACTGGTCTCCTCTGGCACCCTTGTCCCCACAGTATGGGCATGTGCCCTCGACGAACCTGTCGGGCAGAAACCGTTCGCATTTCTTGCAGTATGGCAGCTCGGTCTCTTGAGTGAAGACGTATCCGTTTTTCTCTACTTTGCGGTGGAAGTCTCTCACGAATTCCTTGTGGACAGCACTTTCCGTGTGGGTGTAGTTGTCGAAGGAGATCGCCCATTTCTCGAACAACTGAGACACTGCCCGGTGGTTTCGTTCTGTCAGTTCCTTGGGCGAGATTCCCTGTCTTACAGCCTCAACTTCTATAGGTGTTCCATGCACATCCGATCCACTCACGAAAAGGACTTCATCTCCCTTAAGTCGGTGATATCTGGCAATCACATCGGCCGAGAGGATAGGCAAGAGGTTCCCTAGATGAAGCACGTGTTGGATGTACGGCCACGCTGCAGTGACCAGAACCTTTCCGAGCGCGGTGCACCTCCGAGTATCAGCAAGTGAGAATGTAGCCTCCATTACTTAAGCGCAATGGAGAACAACCTCGCAATACCTTTCGGGAAGTCCCTGAGGAATTCTCTAGTGGCTTCCAGCAGCATCCTCCAAGGCATCGATATGCTTGCGGAGCTTGGTCTTGTCGCGTGAGAAATTCATGATGGCTTTGAGAGTCTCCGCGAAAGGATGGCTGCTTCGAGCTAGCAGAACATATCTGTCACTTTGGGTTCTCGATTGCGAGCCACTTCCAGAGCCTTGAATCATGGTGACAATGAAAGATGCCAAGAGCATCGCTGAGTACCTCACCTCGAGGACGGCTGCTTCAATGTCTCCATTCTCCAGGCAGTCTCTTGCGTTAAGCAGTTCGGTCCGTGAACCATGGACTGTGCTACCTAGCTTCAGCAAGTCTTGTCTGCCTTGACAGCGTATCTCTTCAGCTGTTCTGTCCACCCAGTGCGAAACCTCGTGAATGGCTACTTCTACATCTTCGACATCGATCTTCTCTATGTTATGAACTGCCCGAAATGTCCCGTAGAAACCTGAAGCCTTATCTCTCAAGCTAGGAACAAGGTTCTTTGGCGGAATCAACTCAAGAACATCGTTCTCAAGTAGTACGGCTCTAGCAAGTTCTTCAGCAGCTTTCCTCAACTCAAGTTCGGCACCCTCCAATTCTGCAGCTTTGAGAAGACTGTCTGCAAGTCTTAGGTTCCTTTGGGCTCTCTGGACAAACCATTCTGCATGAGACAAAGGCAGTCTATGTGTCTGGGCGTATATCCTGAACCTCTGCAAGACCCCTTCCGGGTCATATAGTATCCGTCCATTTCTCATCACTTCAAAGCAGAAAGCGTCCTGAAATGCACCTCCAGACCGGCCAGAAAACGGTCTGGCAAACGTGGCAAGAGGCCATCTGTGAACCTCAAAGTATGTACCATTCTTGATCTGTCTTGTCCTAGAATATTCATCGATATCCCTGTGCAATACAAGAAGGTCAAGGTCGCTTGTCGCGCGTACCTTCCCCTTGACGAAGCTGCCAAAAACAAGGATCCCTGCAACACGCCTATCTTGCGATTCTAGCTGAACGAAATCTTCGAGAAGCCGAGACATTCGCTCAAATGCGGTGGGCAACATCTCAAGGCGAGATTCACTATTCTAGTAGACAGTTAAAATCTTTTCTCGAAGCTACAGGCCTTACGGGATCTACGACATCTCTCCTCTGACGCCAGTCCCTTCCAATCTGTGACCGATGTAACAAAGGCCCGATCTGCTCTTCTCTCTGCGCTTCCTTGATGCTGGGACGACGGATCATCCCAAGTCGTTCTTCCGAGACGCGTCAGATTTCCGAGTTCTTGATTCGTCGTACTTCGTTCAGTATCATGCCCAGTATCTTCTCGTCTGGTGGACAGCCTTCAGGTGGATCAACGATTTTCTTCAGCGGCAGCGGGACGTGATCCATTCTGTAGGCCGTTCCTTCAGCCTCAATCCCTACAAGGGCTGACGGGATCACTACGTCAGCCATCAATGCTGTGGCGGAAAGATGAGGATCAACAACTATCAATTCCTTTCTGACCAGATTGGCCACAGCCTCCCTAGGGAAGTTTGAGACGGGATCGGATGCTACAACAAGCGCCGCGTCCGAGTCTCCACGGCTCAGCACGTCGACAGCCGAGGTCTCTCCGGGGTTGTAGCGAGGGTAACCATGGGAGAAGTCGACAGCGTATGGGTAACCTGTCTGCCAGGTGAAGACAGTGTCCGCTCCAGCGACGTTGAAGTGTCCCCTCATGGGCATGATGAGGAATTTCGTCCGCTTGTTCAGGTCTCTAGCCAACCTGATCGCTGCTTCAACGTTGCGGTTTCTCCCGCGGCTCATTGTGAGTCCCAGTCCGAAGAAGATAACGCCAAACCTGCAGTTGACCATAACCTCAGCTATCTCTTCAAGGGTTTCGACTGGAACTCCCCCGACTTCTTCGGCATCGAGCTCTTCGTCCCTGACCAGTGCTCGAAGCGCTTGAAGAACTTCAAAGTCTTTCCCAGGCTCGACTTGGACGAAGTAGTTGGCTAGGTCGGCTGAACGTGTTCTTCGAACATCCACGACGATTACCTTTCTCTCTTCTGCTGAGAGAGCCTGTTGAGGTGCGCTCACATCGGAAGGCAAGCGATGGGAGCCGCGCTTAAGAACTAGCTCGGCGACTCTCAGGATTCTCTTGCTGATTGAGCTTGCTTGCACACGGAGCAGAAGTCCTCTCCAGACGCTCTTCTGGAACCTTCCTTCGGTAAGAGCAGTGTATCTCTCCATGTGGCGAGGGTGGGCACTCCAAGGGTTGCTTCCCCAGTATATGATGAGGTCCGCTCGGTGCCGTATTTGCCCTAGAGTGGACGCCGGCAAGCCCACATCTTGCACGGCGAGAATCGACGGGCCGTGACAGATCGTCGAAGTGTTGTCTATGAGGCCACCCACCTGTTCAGCCAACTCTAAGCCAGTTCTTATGGCTTCGCAACTGGTTGAGCTCCAACCATAGAGAATAGGGTAAGAAGCCTTTGCGAGAATCTCCGCTGCCTTTGCTATGGATTCGTCAAGCGAAGCTTCAACGAGCTTTCCGTTCTTCCTAACGAGGGGAGTTGTGTTCCGGTGGTTGCCAAAGCTCTCGAATTTCGCTGCACCCATGGCGCAGGCGTTTCTTACTTCGACTATTCGTTCGTTTTCTACGGTTACTTCGATATCGTCGCAGCAACATCCACAGACGGGACAGACAACCCCGGACACAACCGGCAATGATGGTCCCTTCCAGAATGCCTTCACTTGCTATATGACTGGTTGAGGAGTTCGTGCAGAGTCAGAATCTTTTCATCTGTGGCCTCGATATCCGCCTCCACACCTTTTAGCAAGGGCATGCCCGTGGCGTTAGTCGCTGATGCAAAGACCGTGTTAGTCCATGGACCGTAAGGAATGAAGACGGTGCTAGGAGTTCTTGTTCTCCGTGATTTCTTCGCTCTAACTACGACTGAGCCGTATCTAGTAGTAACCTTTACGTTTCCGCCGTCTCGTATCTTGAGCTTGTCCATGTCTTCTGGGTTTATCTCGCAGAGAGCAACGTTGCCCATGTATTCTTCTGAGAGCTTACCAGACTCCTTCCCGCAGCCCTGATCTATCGTCCTTCCAGTCACGACTAAGACTTTCAACTCAACCCTCAGCTAAGCTTGTCATAGAGATTCATCTACCAATTTATCAACCTACCGATGCACGGTGTCGATCATCACCAAGAACATGTTTCACTCGAAAGAATTACTAAGGCATAAGTGTTGGCACGAGCTTCGATTGGACTCAAGGCACACGTCGCTTGCTGGGATGGCTCGGCGCTATCCTAGGGGTTCGTTTCTCCGAAGCTAACCTTTTGAAATCATCTTCTCCCTCGGCATACCCTGAGGCGATCAGGACATCTCCGGCTTCTATCACCGTATTTGGCTTAGGGTGAATACACATCTTTCCTCGTTTGATTGCGAGCACCCACATGCCGGTTTCGTCAGCGACCCTGGTCTCCTTCAGAGCCTTACCAGCAAGCACAGAGTGTTCTGAGACTCGGGCTGATGTCACAGTCTCTTCAGCGTCTTCGATTGCGAGCTTTAGGACAGGGTGGGGTTCAAGTCCATAAAGAACGACCTCAGCAATCTCGGCTGCCGCGTCCGCTATCTGCTCAGTTACGACGCCAAGCCTTATCAAGCCGAGAAAGTCTTTTGATTCCTCTGGTTTGAAGCCGCTCGAAAGGACCATGAACTCAAGCTCAGTATGAAGGTTGTCCATGTATTCTTCGAGTTCGTGAACATCCTGCGCCAATTCGCGGTTGTTCAAGAGGATAGACGAGTATGCAAGGTCCAGCATGAGTTCTGAAGTATCCTTCAGCACAACAAGAGTGTCGACTATCTTCTGGAAGTGGTTCTCTGCCATTGCCTTCAATCCACCCATTCCTGTGATATGCCCGCTGCAAGCTCATTGAGTTCTTCGATGCCATCAGGAGTTCCACGAGCTATGAGCACATCGCCCTTGAGTATCAGTTCATGCGGCTTGGGGTTGATCACCCATTCCTCCCCTCTGCGTATAGCAATTATGTCGACACCCATCCTAGCAGCCAACTCAAGATCCTCAAGCGCTCTGTCCACTAGTACGGAGTTGGGTTTGATTTCGGTTCTGCCGAGGTTCTCCTCAACCTTCTTGAACACTTCTCTAACTAGGGGGTGGATGCCTATCTCACGCAGCACTATGTGGGCTATATCGCCTGCCGCATCTGATATCTTGTTCGTGGACGACGCAACAATGGACACGCCGATAAGGGACTCGGCGTCTCTGGCGTCTCTGGCCGCTATCATCGTGTTCATCCTAAGGAGGTAAGCCAATGTGTCAACTCGTTGTTCCAGCTCCAAGACATCCTTGGCGAGCTCTTTACTGTTGAAAAGGGCCGCAGAATAAGCCAGGTCAAGCATGATCTCAGAAAGATTCTTCATCTCCACGAGCAGGTTTCGCACTGGTATCGGCTTATACTTGATTCTTTCCCACTTGGCCATAAAGGTTGAGACGCTCCCAACGGACAATATGTGACTCTGAGTACTTCAGCTTTACGATACTTTTCCACGTCACTAAACTTAAAAGGTTGGCGCACGTACCATTACGCCAAAGTTGTGTCATGAATCTAGCGGATCCAGGGTACGTATCGCTGAGGTGCGGCATATGTTTGATCTTAATGGCGTCGAGGTTGAAGACACGTTCGCAGAGCTCTTTGAAATGTGGGTTGGGAGGGTTTTGATAACCGCTCAGAACGAGAAGTGGGCCTTGACAGCGGCCAAGGTCGCCACAGGGTACGGCTCATCAATCATAGGCTCACCAGCTGAGGCGGGCATAGAACGCCTTGTGCCTGCCAGCGAAACTCCAGATGGCAGGATTGGTACTCTTATCCAGATATACCACACTAGCCGAAGGGACCTCAAGAAGCAGATGATCGCGAGGATCGGCCAGTGCGTGATGACTTGCCCCACAACAGCGGCCTTTAACGGTCTGCCCAAGGCTACTCGGAGATTGAAGGTAGGCAGAAGCCTCCGCTTCTTTGGCGATGGTTTCCAGAAGAAAGACGAGCTTGCGGGCAGAACGGTCTGGCGTATCCCAGTGATGGAGGGTGAGTTCATCGTTGAAAGCAGCTTCGGCACGGCAAAAGCAGTCGCTGGAGGAAACTTTCTCATCTTCGCCAAGGACATGCCATCAGGGCTCAAAGCAGCAGAGGAAGCTGTCGAGTCGATCCGCAGCAAAGTGGAAGGCGTGATCATGCCCTTCCCGGGCGGAGTCTGTAGGTCTGGCTCAAAGGTTGGGTCTTTAAAGTACAAGCTTCCAGCTTCAACAAATCATCCCTTCTGTCCCAAACTTAAAGAGAAGATCCCCGATAGCTTGGTTCCCAAGGACGCCAACAGCGTTTACGAGATCGTGGTAAACGGGCTTAACTTAGACTGTATCAAGAAAGCCATGGCTGAAGGCATAAGAGTTGCAGTTAAGGTTCCAGGCATCGTCAGAATATCGGCAGGCAACTATGGCGGGAAGTTTGGTCCTATGAAAGTTTTCCTTCACGATATCCTTGCGTGAGGTGGTTGCTGCTTTCTCAGACTGTTCTTAGCCTTCTGCGGACTGAAGGTTTCTCGTCCTCGAGCTTCTTCAGAACAGAATCAAATGTCTCGTCAGGCGTCAGATCTCTTTCGATGAAGAGACCCGTTCTTCCCACCTTGTCTCGGCGAAGAAGCACGTGAACCCTGTTCAGAACAGTATCAACGGAGATGCCCAAGATGCTAGCGACTATCTCTTCGTTTGCGATGACCGAGCTTTCCACGTGCCCACTGGCTGTTGGCTCTATGAGCATGAGTCTCTTGTCGACGCCTGGAACTCGGGTATTTTCCTTCAGAGTCTGAAGTACGGCTTCTCCGCCGAACCTGTAGAATTCTCTTTCTGTCTTCCGCAGTCTTGACAAGGAAAAGGAGACGCATCTCCTATCATCGATCTCGATGAAGCCTTTGAGGGAGTAGGTAGGTGTGGCTTGAACGAGAACTCGTCTACTGATCGGGAAGCCAGCCCTTTCAAGCGCTGTTTCTATTGCGAAGGAGGAAGTCATCTCTGGAATGAAAACATCAACATCGCTCCTAGCTGAGACGTCGCCTCTCGCTATGCTTCCATGGGTTACAGAGTGTATATGAGACCGACTAAGAGCTACCATCACTTCAGCTGCGCGAGCTCTCAAGTTATTAAGCAGCTTCCAGTGCTTCTCGCTGTAGACCACTTCGAGCCTCTCAGCGCGTGTCAAGGGCTTCTTGGCCAAGTCTAGGCGTCTCCATTCTGTGGGTGCATTCTCTTGCATAGGATATCCCCGCGCGACGCCTTTATGTTTTCGGCAGAAAAGCCCAAAAGTATCCTTTGGAGCCCTCTAATGCAACTACTTAAATACGCCCTCGCCGTGACGGAAAGCTGAGGAGACTGTTGATGAAGGTTACGCATAGAGATCAACGACGCAATCCTGCGCCAAGCAAAAGCCCTATGGTCAGCATCTCCTGCTCTGGATGGAAAGGAGCATGATTAGGTGTTCAGTATGCATACGGATAGAGCCCATCTACGCCCGTCGTCACTCCGGGGAGAGGCTCTGCAAGAGGTGTTTCCTCCGGTCTGTCGAGGGAAAGGTTCGGACTACAATCGGCAAGTATGATATGTTTGAGATCGACGACAGGATAGCTATTGCAGTCTCAGGAGGAAAAGACAGCGTCAGCCTCCTACATATTCTGTCCAAGATTGAACAGAGCTTTCCGAAGGTTTCGTTGTGCGCCATCACTGTCGATGAGGGGATAGCGGGCTACCGGGACGAAGCCATAGGGATAGCGGCGAGAAACTGCGCAGATCTCGGCGTCGAGCATATCATCGTGTCTTTCAAGGAGCTCTTTGGATGCACTATGGACGGTGTGGTAGAGAAAACAAAAGGCAGAAGGCTCACGCCTTGCGCCTACTGCGGCGTCCTGAGACGACGAGCTCTAAACATTGCAGCACGAGAAGCTAAAGCAGACAAGATCGCCACAGCTCATAATTTGGATGACGAAGTGCAAACCTTCCTTCTGAACATTATCCATGGAGACTCGTCCAGAATATTCAGGTCTGAGTCTGTGTCCGACTTGGCAGAAGCGAGCTTCGTCCCAAGAGTGAAACCCATGAGCGAAGTCCTTGAGAGAGAGGTCGCTTTTTATGCCCATCTGAAGCATATACCATTCCAAGAGATGCCTTGCCCATATGCCGCAGACGCACTGAGAAACGACGTGCGCCGTATTCTGAATAGACTCGAAGAGAAGCATCCGGGCACGAAGTACACGACCTACAGCTCAACGGAAAGGATCCGGAAAGCAGTCAAAAGAACAGCCAAGAACATGTCACTGAAGAAGTGCAAAACCTGTGGCGAACCCACGACAGGGATGACATGTCAAACCTGTCAATTGCTGCACAGACTGAAGCAGCAATGAATACGCGAGCTCACCAACGAATGGGAAGAAGATAGGCTCTTGACATGCCCCCTTCTGAGCTTGCGCAGAAAGAAAGCCTTCGTATCGAGACGGCGGGTCACCGGGGTCCGACGCATAGTGTTCAAAGGGTTCCTTCAGCCTCTTCACTCACACCCGCACCCCTCTGAGCGCTGAACGTCCAAGCTTAGGTTGCTCCCTCCCGGTCCTGGCCAGATTCACCTGGCAAACGCATTTGCGTCCTCCTTACGAAGGACACTCCCGCGACCGTCAGCCCAAGAGGACGGATGCTCATAGATGGACGGCTAAGGCGCCCCATGATCTTCTGAGCCTCGCCTCGGATCTCGGCCCGTCGTATAGGGGATTTACGGATGAAGCTCACGTAGCCTCTCAAGGGACCCCTAGCCCCCCGCCTAAGACCCGCCGTCAGAGGAGATAGTCGGTTCCCGGATCTAATAAAGGCTTCTTGCCCAGTCGCTTGAGCTCGTTAATGCATGATGATGTCCAAAGCTAAAAGGGGTCTTTGCTCTCCTTTAGGAAACGCATGAGCATAGGCATGAGTTGAGTCCCTTTTTCCAGCATGCCTAGGCTTCCTTTAGCGCAGGTTTTTTCAGAGAAACTCCTGATTCCATCGGGTTTCGTCCGGCATCCAGATATAAGCAGCGGCACAGGATCGTCACTATGCGCCTTGAGCTGGCAAGGGGTAGAATGGTCGGCTGTGATACACATAAGAGTCTCTTCTAACACTATTCTGGGCAGAAGGTCTCCCAAAAAATACCTGTCTATGTCAGCGATGCTTTGTGCTTTGCGTTCGCATTCACCGTCGTGCCCTGGCTCGTCAGGACCTTTAAGATGGATGTAGAAACAGTCGAAGTCTCGAAGAATGGCCAATAGTCTGCTCGCTCTTAGCTTACAGTCCGCTTTGGTGTTGCCGGAAGGCGGTGGAAGCTCAACAAGATGCATTCCAGCTAATCTAGAGATGCCTCTTTCAACAGGCATATCTGCCAAACATGCGAACTTGACGCCGTAGTGTTCGCTAATGCTGAAGAACCTCGGCAACCGGTCTCCAGCGTCTCGTGTCAGTATGACATTTGCCTTCATCCTCCCCTCAGCAGCGCGTCTCAAGTTCACTTTGTGCTGGTCTAAGACTTCATGACTCTTGCGGGTGAATTCGTTCACAAGACTTGCGGACAGCCTTGCAGCTTCGGTGTCTTTGAGAGGGTGACAATCGTTCAGAACCAGCTCAACAGCCGTCTTTGCCACGCCTAGCCCAGCGACCCGTTCATAGGCCGGGTCAGTGTTCGTTACCCCCCCGGAAAGAGATCTCTTTCTCTTGCTTCGAATTACCAAGACCCCTCTGTGCCCAAGTGTACTTTTGAACTCGAACTCTGCCGGATGGGACTCCAGCTTGACCTGCTTGTTAACTGCGTCAGCTAGTTCCATAGTTTCTCTTGTTGTGAGGTCCCTTCCGGCCCTTCGATCAATGATTGTTCTTCCCTGACCAAGTGCTGCAAAGTTGCATCGCAAGGCAAGGTTTCCGTTCTCCATCTCTAGGCCGGAGCCGTAAGCCTCAAGTGGTCCTCTTCCGACATGGTACCTGTAGGGATCGTAGCCGAGAATCGAGATCACAGCCACATCGCTTTCAGGCGCTATCTGCTTTCCCACGGTACGCATAAGTCCGAGTTTCCCCTTGCTCGCTAGGAAATCCATGTGAGGGGTTTCAGCAAAATCGAGAGGCGTCCGGTCGCCCAGTTCTTTGATCGGCAGGTCTCCCATGCCGTCAATTACTACGTAGATTAGCTTCAACGCTTAGCCTCCTTCGCCTATAAGAGATGGGCAAAGCAGTATATCTCTCTGGTAGTTCGTTTTGCATCGTCATCCCAGTTCGATTCTGATTTCCGCCTTTTCCCTAACGTAGTAAGGCGAGACTACTATGTCACCAGTCATTCCGTCTCTTTCGAAGCACTCAACAGCTGATGCAAGTACGTTCTCTTGCTTCAGCCAAGGCTCTGGCAAGTAGAAATCTTTCTGAGGACCGATATCGGCATATCGTCCGACCAAATGCCCGTTCAGATATATCAGGCACTTCGACTTGACCTCATTGAGAGTGAGCCTTAGGGGAGCGACATACTCCGGATCGCCTTTGAGTCTGAATCTCTTCCTATACCAGATGATCCCGTTGAAAGGTGACCTTAGATCTTTCTGTAACCTGAAAGCTTGGACCTCTTCCCAGTCTGAGTCGTCTAGTTCAGGTGAGAACCACTTTTCGCGTTCACCATGTAAGCCTTCTGTTACCTTCCAATCTCCCTCGATTCTGTGACCGTAGATGACTAGTTCGGGAAAGCTTCGGGGCAAGGGTGTTGGGAGAGCATTCATTGTGTAAAGGGCCAAAGCTAGAAGGTTTGGTTCCCCCAGCTTTACTGATTCGGTTATGTCGATGTCAACCGTCCCTGCCAAACCAGATGCACTCATGGTCCAGCTCGAAAAAGATCTGACGGCACCATTGACGTAGAGCTTGTATGTTCCAGGCCTCATGTTCTTAAGACTCAGAACTGCGGACTTCCCTTTATGCTTCTTTGGGATGCGCACCCAAGCTCGGAGCCAGAGAATCTTGAGCCGATCTGCTTCAGCTGAGAATCTCTTGGTCAGCTCTTCCGGGGAGGAGATCATGAGGGTTTCCCATTCCCTGTCATTTGTGATGGGCAAGACTTCCTCTGGGGTTTCGTTGTTCATGAGCATTCGGGAAACGTCAATCGAAGTTGGGAGCCCTGGCTTCATCTCAACCGAGGCGATCCTGAGCTTCCAGTCCCTCAGTTCAACCTTCTCCTCCTCTGAAAGATACACAGGAGATAGAATTCCGTTGCCATCCTTTGTCAGGCAGGGAATGTTGCAGTGCCCGACACTTTCAACACAGATTGCAAGCACGTTTTCTTCGTCTTTCTTCAATGTGTCCCCAATATCTACTGAGATCTTCCCTATTCCTTTTCCGACAAACTTGCCGTTAACGAAAACTATTCCGCAATCCCTTATCTCGGGAATGCTAAGAACCGCGTTCTTCATCGTTTGAGGCGCTTTGAACGCGCACCTATACCAAGAGTACCCGTTCTTCATGTAGCCTAAAGCTTCTAGCGGCATTCCAGGAATCCAACTCTGCCATTGAGAATGGTCATAGTCGACCTCTTTTGCTAAGAGTTCAGCTCTTGCTTTCCATGTACCGTTCAGGTTCTGGACTAAGTTCGGTGACTCTTTAGTGGTAAGGGAGAACGAAAGGATAGAGGTGTCTTTGTCATGGGAGAAGCCGATTCTGCGCACATTCACCATTACATCTCGTACCTTTCTGGGTACAACTATGCTGATTTCCGTTCGCTTTTGCGGCTCGAGCTCAGCGAGGAGGCTGATAGACTGGTCTCGGACTTCCCACTCCCTCAGGAAGTAAAGGTTCGAGACCATCGGCATCTCCTCGTCACCGAAGCAGGGAAGCCAAGTTCTGGCCGCTCTCTCTTCGTTGGTTATGATAAGCTCAAGGGGCGCTCTAAGTCGAACCAAAAAGACCTTCTCGGTATCTGGATGAACATAATTAAGCCGAAGTACCTTATGTCTGCTATTCCATTCATGCCTTATGTCGCCCACAACCACAGGTTTCTCTTCAAGCCTAAGGCACAGCTCACCTTGTGTGCCTTTCGATCCATACAAAACGAGAACTGTGCGGTCCTTCATCTCTGTAATCAGGAAGACTTGCGATGTCGAGTAGGCTAGTGTTGCCTCAGGCTTCCGAAGATAGCAGTTGACGGGCAATGCGAGCATCGATCTTGGCGTCAGATGGATGCTTCCTTCAACTGGGATCTCACCGAACTCGACTAGGGATGTCCTAAGTCTCACTGACCCGGCATCTTCCCCCATGTTTCTGACGAATATGAACGAGCCTCTCTCGCCTTCTCTGCAGAATACATCGACATTATTGTTCGATGATTCCACGAGCCCTTCGGCAGGCTTGCAGTGAACTAGAATATTGCCGAATGACTTGAGGAACCCGCCGATAAGTCTCACGACCCAGTAACGTTCGCCGAGCTCACCCCATTCTCGAACGGCAGCTTCGCAGTCGTAGGTTGTCGTTATGCCCTTTGCCGTCCAGTATCCGAAGTTGGTTCCACCGTGAAACATATAGAAGTTTATCCCGTTTATGCCCTTGGCTATACAGGTCTTGGCTAGTATGTCAGTCCACTCTGCGGGGAAGCTACCTCTAGCTGTAGGCAGTGATCCGCCAAATACCGAGAACCATCCGCCTTCTAGCTCCATGACGATCGGAGGCTTGCCGGGTTGCTCTTCTATAAGCAAGTCGATGCCTGTCTGCACTCCTTCTATCTGCCACACGGAGGGATAGAAGTCTAGCGAGTCTATCACGTTGGTTCCTCGCAAAGGCCTGTCAACGTTATGAACTATGGGAACAGTGATCCCCCTTTCCTTGGCAATCTCAGCCATTCTAAGAAGGTAGGGAACGTTGCCCCAGAAGTATTCATTCTCAATCTGGAAGAGTATCGTGGATCCTCCCTGTGTGACAAGGTGTCTCCTTGCGATCGGACAGATCATATCATACCATCTTGAGATTTGTCCTAGGAATGCTGGGTCTGTGGATCTATATGCCATCTTCTTGGTCCAGATCCATGCCGGAAACCCTCCTCCATCCCATTCCGCACAGATATAGGGACCAGGACGCACTATTACATAGAGACCCAATTCCTTGCATATCTCGAGGAAGCGGTCTAGGTCATGGTCTCCAGAAAAGTCGAACACACCTTCCTTTTCCTCGTGCCAGTTCCAAGCCACGTAAGCCCCTATTGTGTTCAAAAAGCACCGTTTGGCTTTCAAAAGACGGTCCAGCCAGAGCTCGTTCGGAATCCTGAAGTAGTGGATCTCTCCGCCATAAACGTACACGTCTTGGCCGCAGACGACCAAGCAATCCTCGCAGTAACTGACATCCCTCTTGTTCAACGACAAACCCTCAGCAATATGCTTGAGAAGAGTCCATAAAACCTTATGGGAAAGAATGGCGCCGAGAAATCACGTGGTGTCAGAACAAGCAGCTTTTTATTGCCGGTCTGAATGGAATTAGCGTTCACACATTGGAGGAAGACATGATGCCGGTTCTGACGGTAGGGCACGTAGAAAGCTTGGCAACCGACATCCTCGTGGCCGCGGGGGCGCTGGTAGAGGACGCTCGTTCGGTTTCAAACCTTCTCGTCAAGGCTAACCTTGCTGGGCACGACTCTCACGGCGTGATACGCATCATCCAGTACGTTAAGGCGATCGAACGCGGAGAAATCAAACCTGACGCAGAAATCGAGGTTGTACGAGAAACATGTTCCACGGCTCTGTTGAACGGTAACTGGGGGTTTGGCCAAGTTGTGGCGAAGAGGGCCATGGTGACGGCCATCAACAAAGCAAGAGAGAGTTCAGTAGGTGCTGTAAGCGCATTCAACCTCTACCACGTCGGAAGACTAGCGGACTACACAGAGATGGCTCTGCACAGTGATATGATAGGTATCGCCATGGCAAACGCAATCAAGAGCGTAGCGCCTTACGGCGGATACGAGCGGCTACTGAGCACGAGCCCAGTCAGCTATGCCTTCCCAACCTCCAAGGAAACCCCTTTTGTGTTGGACATAGCGACAAGCGTCTGCGCTGAAGGCAAAGTCAGGGTAACACTACACAAAGGGGAGAAACTGCCTGAGGGCTGCATAGTGGACGGGGACGGAAACCCAAGCAACGACCCTGAAGACTATTATGCCGGGGGTGCCCTTCTTCCATTAGGTGGAGACTTCGTAGGATACAAAGGATTTGGTCTAGCACTTGCGGTCGAGGTTATGGCGGGCATCCTGTCTGGAGCTGGTTGTGCCTACGAACCCGCCAAGAGGGGTAACAGCATCTTCTTCGAAGCTATAGACATCCGGAGCTTTATGCATGTTGAAGAGTTCAAGAGGCGCGTGGACGATCTTATTCGGACTGTCAAGTCTTCCAAGCTTAGACCAGGGTGGACGGAGATATTTACCCCGGGAGAACCCGAACACAGAACTGAACAAAAAAGGCTTAGAGAGGGGATCTACGTGCCAGAGAGAACCTGGGACGAAATCATCAACATCGCCAAGGAACTAAATGTGGACCTAGCGGTTCTCGAGGCTTAGGAATAGTCTTAGGCAAGCTTCCTCAAGGTCTCACAACATACGTTCGGCATCTTTTTACTGTTTGATGATATGTTTCGCCAGAGAGGCCGCAGTTTTTCATCTTGGCTTATCATCAGGTTCCAGCCAAAGCCCCGCAGCATAATATCGCGTGATATGCAGGCGTGTTGGAAAGAAGTTTTAACTCCCTCCCCGCCTCCTAAGATGGGCTGGGCTTGGATGAGTTTCTCCAAGGTAGTCAGCGCTCTCGATTTCTACATCAGGTCGGGAGACAAGAGGAAAGAGGCTCTAAAGAAACTACTGCAGAACGGAAGAATCTCTGTCACCACCTTTGACTTCATGGAGAAGCAGGTCGACCGCGTAGCACATATTGCCTTAGACTTGAAGGAAACGCTGGAGAAAGAGGAAGCGTTCTGGAAGGACAGGCTTTCAGAAAAAACGAGGATCCTTGAGAGTGTCCTTGTGGAGCTTGAACTTAGATACCGCCTAGGAGAGATTGGGGAGGAGTATTGGAAGCAGAGGAGCAGAATCATCAGCCTTGGACTTGACTCTGCTAGGAGCAGAGAGACTACATCAGCAAGGATAGGGTCAGAGCCAGCCCTTCCTATCCAAACCAAGCTGGAGGAACACTCTTCTAGCAAGGTCGGGGCTAAGCTAGAGACAGAAGCCGAGAGGGAATCTCTCCCCAAAGACGAAGAAGAAGAAGAATGCGAGAAAAAGACTGACAGGCAATCTTTCAACAAGCGCAAGAGGGTGATCACAAAGGAACCGTCTAAGCTTGAAAGTCCCACGTCGTCTCGGGTGCACTGCATGAATCCGTGGAAGCCAGACTGCAGAAGTAGTGATATTGAGCTGAGCATCTACTACAACGGACGGATGACACCCATCTGCCAAAGGTGCTGGGAAGACATCTCGAAAAACAACACTGAATGGTCAAGCCTTTAGAGACAGAATATATTCACTTGATCTTTTCGTCTATGTCGCAGTAGCCTGCCTCCACCTTTTTCTGCATGTGTCTGGCCCATTCTTCGACTCCCATAGCTCTGATCCTTTGCAACTCTTTCATGTGTCCACGTCGCCATAGTTTGGGGCACTCTTCCAAGTCGCCGCATTCCGCACAGGTCGCATAGCCTCTTGGTGCGCAGCACTGACGAATTGAACAGTTTGGGTCTCCTCCGCCACTTACACATCCAGGACATTCACCGAACAGCTTGACTATGCCATCAAGGACTTTCTCGTATTCCGCGTAGTGTTGAAAAGATTGTTCCCAAGTCATGAGTTCCGAGGCGATCTTGTCGAAGCCATAGTAGCCCATAATCTTTCTAAGGTTCTCAACCGCTTGTTTTATCCTTCCTTGGTAGATGCCACAGGCACCACATTACAGCCCACAGTACCCGACTAGGCTTTCCGTCAATGTCTAACGCCTCTTCAGGAAAATCACAGGCCGACTATAATAAGGTTTACAGAACACACGAGCTACGGATGCAACTCTGAATCTTGGTGTTCCTTGTCGTTTCGCCTTCTGATCGTCCTTTGTTCCTGCAGTCTCCTGAAGAGACTCTCCACAGATTTTTGGTCAACAAGGCCTTTGTGTGGTCTGAAGCCTCCCTTGAACCCTTTTGGTATGTGAAGGAGCTCATGGATCAACGTTTTCTCTTTCTCTCCCTCGCCCAGCATGTCATACTGTTCTGAAATGACCTCAATCGCGTAGGAAGGCGGGCGGCGAAGAGCCTCTTGCCATATCTTCCCTAAACCGTGAATGCGGGCTATAGTGCGGGTGGATCGAGAACCCTTGCTGCGAACGCAGTAAACGAACTGAGGAACAACATGGTAAAGGTCTAGGATCTCTGTGATCTCATCAACTAGTTGCTTGACATCTTGCGCCTCTGAGTACTGTATCGGCATCGGTCTCACGCACACCTGAGATAGCCATGGTGCTTTCTTAAGCTTTGGTCCCGCAGACTGATCTTTCATCGGTCAGAGGCGGCGAGTCCACTAGGTTTATATGCTTGTTGCTTTATGCATATTTCTGCTTGGCGGGTTGTAGGATGCGAGGTGGACGCCAAATTCGGAGCTAGTTCTCTTCGGCGTTCTAGACTTGACCATACAACCCTCATCAAGAAACTCACGATGCAAATCTGGAGATGCGAGAAATGTTCAGAGAAGTAACCCCGTCCGTCGATTTCCCCAAGCTCGAACATAAGATCCTGAAGTTCTGGGCTGAGACTGACGCCTTCAGGAAAAGAGTTGCCATGAACAAAGGGAAGGATCGTTGGTCGTTCATGGACGGACCGATCACTGCAAACAATCCTATGGGCGTCCACCATGCTTGGGGGAGGACCTACAAGGACCTTTTCCAACGGTTGAAAGCCATGCAAGGCTACGATCTGCGGTACCAGAACGGGTTTGACTGTCAAGGCCTCTGGATTGAGGTCGAAGTCGAGAAGGAGCTCGGCTTCAAATCAAAACAGGACATTGAGGCCTTCGGCGTCGCCCCGTTTGTCAAAGCATGCAAGCAGCGAGCACTTCGTTACGCCGCTGTGCAGGTCGAGCAGTCAAGACGACTCGGTTACTGGATGGACTGGGACAACCCCCAGACGCTACGTTATCTAGCTAATAGCCTAGAGAATCCCGCCAAAGACATCACGGTCCAAGGTCCCAATGGCCCTGTCACAGATTCCGCTGAAAGGCTTGTCGGTAGACTGGGTTCGCCAGAGCTAGGGGGATCTTACTTCACCTTCTCAGACGAAAACAACTACACGATCTGGACTGTGTTGAAGAAATGTCACGAGAATGGTTGGATCTTCAAGGGAAGAGACGTAATGCCATGGTGTCCCAGATGCTCAACAGCCTTGTCGCAGCATGAGATAGTCACGGAGGGGTATCGAGAACTTACCCATCGCGGTATCACTGTAAGGTTCCCACTTCGTGGCAGACCAAAGGAGTCACTGCTTGTCTGGACAACGACCCCATGGACTCTAACGTCAAACGTTGCAGCGGCTGTCCATCCAGACTTCACATATGTGAAAGTCAGATACGGAGAGGAATTCCTCTATTTTGGCAAATTCGCGCTTGAAAGGACCCTCCAGCAGGGGGCTTACGAGATAGCGGGGGAGATTCAGGGCAGCGAGATGGAATGCTGGGTCTACGACGGACCCTATGACGAGCTGCCAGCCGAGAGGGAGTCTGGTGCTGCGGAAGCCCACAAGATCATCCTGTGGACAGAAGTAACTAGGGAAGAAGGCACAGGCATCGTTCACATAGCGCCGGGATGCGGAAAAGAAGACCTAGAGCTCGGCGAAGTCCACGGGTTGCCAGCGGTTGCACCGCTGGACGAGTTTGGGACGATTATAGAAGGCTTTGGGGAGTTCACCGGGGTTCATGTTTACGATTCAGCGCCACTAGTGATCGAAGACTTGAAGCAAAAAGGCTTGGCGTTCAAGATTGAGGACTATACTCACCGTTACCCTGTGTGTTGGCGGTGTGGATCCGAGCTTGTCTTCCGGCTTGTTGACGAATGGTTCATTAGCATGGGGGAGAAGTTCACGAAATCACTTGAGGAGATTGCTGAGGAAGAGAAGAAGAGGAATCTTCGGTACCAGATCGTTGACGTCGCCAAGCAGGTCAGATGGATCCCGGAGTATGGTCTCCAGCAGGAGCTTGACTGGTTGGAGAACATGGAAGACTGGATGATCTCGAAGAAACGGTACTGGGGCTTGTCTCTTCCGATCTGGGTATGCTCGGAATGTGGAGGCTTTGAAGTCGTAGGTGGCAAAGAAGAGCTTAAGACACGGGCAGTGGACGGTTGGGACGTCTTTGAAGGACACACCCCGCATCGACCATGGTTGGACGCGGTAGAAATCAAGTGCTCTAAATGCGGCGCCACAGCATCGCGCATTCACGACGTGGGGAACCCGTGGCTGGACGCAGGCATTGTCTCGTACTCAACTCTGGGATACAGGCACGACCGAGACTGCTGGGTGAAATGGTTTCCAGCTGAGCTCATTTGTGAGTCTTTTCCTGGACAATTCCGGAACTGGTTCTACGCGATGCTGGCAATGAGCACGATTATGGAGAGACGGGCACCATTCAGAGTTTGCTTTGGACACGGCCAAGTTCTTGGTGAAGACGGACGCGAGATGCATAAGTCTTGGGGGAACGCGATATGGTTCGACGACGCCGTGGAGACAATGGGAGCCGATGTCATGAGGTGGATGTACTGTACAACACGACCGGAGAATAATCTGCTCTTCGGTTACAAGAGGGCAGACGAGGTAAAAAGGCGCTTCCTGATCCCACTTTGGAATATCTATAGCTTCTTCGTTACCTACGCCAACCTGGACAAGTGGACACCTCAAAGCGCCCCTGAACCAACATCACTCTCGCTTCTGGACCGCTGGATACTGTCTAAGGCAAACATCTTAGTCGAAGATGCGACCACATGCCTTAACGACTTTGATCCTTACAATGCCGCCACATCCATTGAAAGGTTTGTAGAGGAGCTATCCACTTGGTATGTTAGGCGGTCGAGGCGGCGGTTTTGGAAAAGTGAGAAAGACGATGACAAGAACGCCGCCTACGCAACACTTTACAGATGCTTGACGATACTCACTAAGCTTCTAGCACCGTTCCTCCCCTTCAGCACTGAGGAATTGTACCAGAACTTGGTCCGCGCTGTATACCAGAAGTCTCCTGAAAGTGTGCACCACAACGATTGGCCTGTACCCGATAAGAAAGCAGTCAACGAGGAGCTTATGGCGAACATGGACTTGGCTATCAAAGTCTGCGAACTTGGCCGTTCAGCACGTGGCAAAGCAGGCATAAAGCTCCGCCAACCCCTTTCGAAGGTCGTCGTCTTTGGAGAGAGCACAGCTCTGGAACGTGTGGAAGCACTGAAAGACCTAGTTGCAGAAGAGCTCAATGTGAAGAGGCTTGTTCTAACGACGCAGAAAGACGAGTTGACAGAGTACATTGTGAAGCCTCTGCCAAGTGTCCTAGGAAGAAAGCACGGCAAGCTGCTTGCAAGAATCAGAGACACTGTTGCAGGCATGGACGCGAAGGCACTTGCAACGTCCCTACAAAAAGGACTTGGAGTAGACCTGAATGTCGATGGGAAAAAAGTGACCTTGCTGCCAGAAGAGGTAGAGATCGCAACCCAACCTCGGGAAGGTTTCTCACTAGCAGAGGACGAGGAACTTGTCGTCGCTATCGACACAACACTGACAAGCGATCTGAAGATGGAGGGACTAGCCCGAGACATCGTCCGCCACATCCAGAACCAGAGAAAAGAGGCGGACTTCAACATAGCGGACCTGATCGAGACATACTACGAAACGGTACCCAAGCTTTCAAAGGTTTTCGAAGCTTTCACAGACTACATTGCCACAGAGACACTCTCAACGGTGATCCGTGCAGCGAAACCACCAGAAGAAGCTCACGTCGCCAACTATAGGATCCAAGGGGAACCCCTACGGGTTGGTCTCATACGAGTCAAGAAGGCATAAGCTACCATCCCGTACATGGCTTGAGGAATCTCGTTAGTGAGGATTACATTGCTTAGCTCAAGCCTCAGACTGCTCTTTTGGAAGCACGACAGCTGAGGCGAAGCAGTCAAAAACTGGGCAAGCAATGTCACTCCCAATGTCACACACGAGGCATACCGAAACAAGGGTCACGCCGCCTCCGTCGGTTCTGACCTGCTGAAGCAGATTCCGCAACAGTCGAATCTTTGCCTAGTCTATGATCGATCGAGACTGGTTATTTGCGGCATATATCCGACAATGTTCGTAAGCATTATCTGAGAGTCCGCTTCTAGTTGGCTCTGTGATCAGATGTCACAAGTGGCCAGCATAGACCTTCTCCACGGCGAGAAAGTTGACGTTGTGACTAGGCCTCATGCCCTCTCATTTGCCAGATACCATCTCTTTGCGGCCTATCTCTTTGCGGTCGCGGCTTTCCTAGCGTGGTTCCACTCATATCTGATAACCCACAAACCTCTTCTAGATGCACTTGGTCTAACTGATACGGCATTCGGAACAACAGGCATCGCGACAGCGGACGTAGTGCTCTTAGTTCTGTTCTGGGTCATTCTTCTTCTGAGCGGCTTTGGCATAGGAGTTCTATGGGTAAGCAAGGCTCCGCTTGTCTACATAGTTTTGGTCGGGGCGGCCGGAACAGCCTTGGAAATCCTCTTTCTTGCGCAGTACGAGTCGGCTCTGGTTCAAGGGGCGATGGTAAAGCTCGTGTTACTATGCGTTGCGTCGGTCATATCCATCGTTCTTACTGAAGTATATCGGAGAGGGCACGTATACGTTATTACAAACTACCGGATAGTCGCCAAGAAAGGGTTTATTGGAAAAGAGGAAAGAGAGATTATGTACGACAAGATCACAGACATCTATGTAAGCCAAGGGATACTCGGCAGGATATTCAACTTTGGAACCGTTATCCCCGTATCATCCTCAGGTTTTGGCCTTGGCGAAGACTCAGCACAAGCCTTCATAGCCTCAACCACCTCCTTCAAGAAACACCGGATAGGAGGCGGCTTCTCGGGAGGTAGGAGTGTTCAAAGACCAAGAGCGGCAACATATTTCTCCCTTCACGGCATACCGAATCCTAAGAGAATACGAATAGTCATCGGCAATAGGCAACTCGAGGCCAAAGAGGCGCCAGTTCTAAGAAGGATAGAGAATGCCCTCAAGGAAGGAGGCAGTAGGGAAGAAGACTACCAAGAGCCGTAGGTGATAAAGATCTCCTTTCCTCGCAAGTCTTAAGCCGAGATGCAACACAAGAGTGCTTTGAGGATGCACTGTCTTGAAGAAGATAGATCTGCGAGGGAAGAGAGTTGTCTTCAAAGAGAAGCGTGTAGTGACGACTGAAGATTTCGTAGTCAAAGGCCCAGAACCGGACCAAGTTCTCGTACGAACGGAAAGCTCACTAATAAGCCCGGGGACTGAAACGGCCTTTCTCATGGCGCTCCCAAACACTCCGAAGAAGTTCCCAATGTACCCTGGCTACTCCAATGCTGGCATCATAGTTGCCACAGGAAGCGACGCTTCCACGTTCAAGCCCGGAGAAAGAGTTGTCTCCCGTTCGAACCACGCTACACACGTGACTGTCAAAGAAGACAGAACGCTACGGATTCCGGATACGATGTCTTTCGACGACGCATCGTTCTTCGCCCTCAGCTCAATAGCTATGCAGGGCATAAGAAAAGCTCATATCGAGCTCGGAGAGTCCGTGGTAGTTCTAGGTCAAGGCTTGGTGGGCAACTTAGCACTTCAACTCGCGAAGCTGGGCGGAGGGATGCCAGTTATTGGAATTGACATGTTTGACAACCGGCTGGAAACATCTCAGAAATGCGGCGCAGACCTTACATTCAACCCGTCACAAGTGAGTCTGGAGGAAGCTGTAAGGAATGCTACAGACGGCAAGGGCGCAGATGTGGTGGTCGAATCCACAGGAAACCCACAAGCAGTCTCAACGGCGATTGATCTCGCCGGAAAATACGGCAGGGTGATTCTCCTAGGGAGCACTAGAGGAACGACCGAGGTGAACTTCTACAGCGGCGTTCATAGGAAGGGAATATCAGTAATCGGCGCACACGAGTCCCTTAGGCCTCTTCATGAATCTGCCCATGGGCAGTGGACCCAGAAAGACGATTCTGCCTTGGCACTGAGACTGATCAGCAAAGGATTGCTCAAAGTCCGGGAACTCGTGTCGGAAAAGATTAGCTTTAGGAAAGCCGACGAAGCTTACAAGAAACTTGTCGAATCGAAGCACCAAGTCATCGGCGTCATTCTGGACTGGAACAAATAGGCTGCGCTTGCTCCCCACATCCAGGGATCTTTCCCAACTACCGGTCGGCGGCTGAACACGAGGAACAGAAAGAGTCGTGCTAGAGGCATCTTTGCAGGAAAGTTAGCTGACATGTCCAATGGCGGCAAATAGAAAGAGAAGCAAAGAGGTTTCTGCCACAAGTGGCTTCTGATACTTCTCCCTATTTCTTCATTGTGAAGAGATGTCTGCGACGATTGAGTTGTTGAGTTCTATTATATCTTCGGTTCTGAGTTCAAGGAGTCTATCACGCGACCCTCCTCCGCAGTACACAGTCTCGTACTCAAGGAGAGACTTGTCTACTACTGCTCGCATTTTGGTCCTGTGCCCGACCGAAGGCGTTGCTCCAGGCGTGTAACCACTGATCTTCTCAGCTTCAGAGGATTGGACTAGTTGAACGCTACCAACATTGAGCGCTCTTGCTGCAGCCCCGAGATCGACTCTTCTGTCCCCGGGCACGATCAGGATTACGCTTTCACCTGTATCAGTTCTTGAGACCAAGTTCTTTGTCAACCTATGAAGATTAACCCCTGCGGCCTTCGCCGCGTCAGACGTGTGGATTGTCTCTTTCTTGATGATGAATCTGTGCCATAGGTCGTGTCTCTCAAGAAACTTCTCCAGGTCAACAGCGCTCATGAATATCATCTGGGCAATCCTATGCTATCTGAACGCTTTTTGTCATAAATAGGTTGCTAGCAAAATGGTTGCCGTGGGTTGGCTTAGGCTGCGGAACTTGAATGGTAAAGAATTTATTCTTGATTGTGCTGTCACTTTACACTTGATCGATTCGAGAACGACAAGATGACAATGATGATGAAGTCCGTTGGCTGTGCGTCCGCCTTTTGCCTAGGTGCTTGGATTAGTAGTCAAACGCATCGCCCGAACAAAGATGGGCTCCGAGCCAAGAGGTGAAATGCATGGATACTAACGCTTTAGTTCAGAAGATCCACAAACTAAGGAAAGAGAAACAGGCAGTCATCCTCGCCCACAATTACCAACGTCCGGAGGTCCAAGACATAGCTGATTTCGTCGGCGACAGCTTGGAGCTGTCCCTCTGCGCGACCCAGACGCAAGCAAAGATCATAGTCTTTTGCGGAGTCACCTTCATGGCTGAGACAGCAGCTATTCTCAACTCAGACAAGAAAGTCCTGATTCCCGACAGGAATGCTCTATGCCCAATGGCTTCCATGTTACCTGCAGACCTTGTAGATTTCTACAGAGAGAAACATCCCGACGCAAGGGTAGTCCTGTACATCAACAGTCTAGCCGAGGCCAAAGCCCTCTGTGACGCAGTCTGTACCTCGGCCAACTCAGCCGAGATCATAGATCGAATGAACTCAGATGCTGTTCTCTTCGGACCAGACTCAAACTTAGCGGACTACGCCCGAAACTTCACCAGCAAGAAGGTCGTACCTATACCTGCATGTGGCTTCTGCCCGGTTCACAAGCTCTTCAACAGACCAACCATACTAGCGCTTAGGAGAATCCACCCGGATGCCGAGGTAATGGCTCATCCAGAGTGCAGCCAAGAAGTGCGCAGAGTTGCGGATTTTGTCGGTAGCACCTCAAGAATGTACAAGGAAGCTTTAGTCTCAAAGGCAAAGAAGTTCATCGTCGCAACAGAAGTAGGGCTACTTCACCGCATGAAGAAGGAAAGGCCGGATGCTGTGTTCATTCCAGCATACGAAGAAGCGATATGTGTGAACATGAGGCTACACACGCTCGGTAAGATCCACCAGAGCCTAAAGCAGGAAAGGTACCAGGTGCACGTGCCTCCAAAGACTCTAGCGAAGGCTAGGACTGCGATTGAGTTCATGTTGAAGACGAGAGAAACCCTAGCTTAAAGCAGGTAGCTGCTCACGATGCGCAGCAAGTAGAATGAGAGAACAGACTGCGCCGTCAATTCGCTGCAGGGTTGGGTCACCCTCCGCCAATCGGAGGGATTAAAGCCACCACATCACCATCCCTCAGCTTGGTCTCCGCGCCAAGCAACGTTCCTGCATCGGTACCGTTGACAAGAATCCGAATCGACGGGTCAAGCTTGCCCTCTTCAAAGTAGAGGTAGCGTTGCGCCTCTTGTCCGTATTTCGAAGCCAATCTCTCTATAGTCTCACCCAAGGTTGCGCCTTCCCCCACCAGCATCTCTTCCTGTGAGGTACCGGCTAGTTCACGCATAGTTGTGAAGTATCTGACTATGACCTTCATGACGGTTGCATCCGGCTATCAGTCGAGAAGAAAAACAGAGGCAACTTGATCTTAAACTTAGTGTTCGCTTTGGCTTCTCTGGTCGGATTTCTGTTTGTCGCAAGGTTAATATGTCGGACTCGTTTCATAACGATGTTATGCGAGGCGGTGTCATTTGACTAACATCGAAACCAATGATCTCTCATACGCAGAGCTAGAGCTCTACTCACGGCAGATAGTCCTCGCCGAAGTGGGCTACAAAGGACAGTTGAAACTCAGAAACGCAAGAGTCTGCGTTGTTGGGTTAGGTGGACTTGGGTCGCCTATCTTGTTACAGTTAGCTGCTATGGGCATAGGGCATCTCCGCTTAGTCGATTGCGATGTCGTTGAGCTTTCCAACCTGCATAGACAACCTCTCTACGACATGGGTGCGCTCGGCTATGCTAAGGTTGAGGTTGCGGCGAAAAAGCTGCGTGAACTTAGCCCTAGGGTAGATGTTGAGCCTTTGCCCTTGGCATTGAACGTCGATAATGCTGAGGACTTGGTCAGAAACGTTGATGTGGTTGTGGATGGGCTCGATAGCATGACCCCGCGCTATGCTATCAACAGAGCGTGCCAGAAGCTTAACGTGCCATACGTTTTCGGAGCTGCGATTATGATGATGGGTAGTGTGTCCACGATAATACCCGGAAAGACCCCTTGCCTTGAGTGCTTTCAGGGCAACCTTGATGATGAGACGCTGCCGAAATGCTCGGTCGTGGGGGTTCACCCTTCGATTCTAGGCATAGTCGCTTCCGTCGAAGCTTCAGAAACTGTAAGAATCATACTCGGGAAGGAACCGCTTCTGAAAGGGAGAATGCTTCACTGCGATATTGGTAGAATGGATTTTGAGAAGATAGATATCCAGAAGGCCGAGAACTGCCCAGTGTGCGGCTCAGAACCTCGCGGGTCACCAATGACGCTTCAACGGAAGCAAGTTGTCGAGCTTTGTGGGAGAGGAGGGAAGAGGGTTTTTCTTGTGTCACCAAGAAAGCCCCTCGAACTCGACATGGAGAAGTTGCGCCTTTCCCTTGAACATGAAGGTTACGAGATCAAGGTCAAAGGCGACCTTGGGGTGACCTTTAGTAATCCCAAGAATAGTTTGGGCAGTGTCCTCAGAAGTGGCATAGTGATAGTCGAAGGTCTTCAGAGCGAGGAAGAGGCGCAGGGCTTCAGCACCAGGATTCTGGGCAACACGTGACAGGCTCAGTCTTCATGGAGGGTATCGAAAGGCATATATATAACGCTGTTATATCCTTTAGCGAGGAACAACTATGCCCTCAAACCCTAGGCCCAACCGCACTCTAGACTGCATAGGGCTATACTGTCCAGAACCAGTCTTCCGAACTCGTGTGGAATTGGACAAGATTGCCGTCGGCGAAGTTCTAGAGGTTCTTGCGGATGACCCAGCAGCAGAGGAGGACATAAAGAGCCTGGTTAGGCGGACTGGGCAAGAGCTGGTTGAGCTTAGAGACAATGGAAGTCATCTCAGGTTTCTAATAAGAAAGGCTGAATGAGGATTGAAGGATTTGAGTCAAAAAAAGATACTCTATGTCCAGACGAGTGGTGTCGATACGCCAGAGCGGGCTTACGCGCCTTTCATACTCGGTACTACTGCTACCGCAATGGGGATTGATGCCACGATATACTTTCTCATTAAAGGGGTGACGTTGGTCAAGAAAGGTGAAGCTGAGAAGATCAAGCTGGGAGACTTTCCGTCCCTGAAGGAGGTTATGGACCAAGCGGTCAAAGCCGGAGTTAGGCTTGAGGTCTGCGAGCAAAGCTGTATGCTTCTTGGACTGTCCCGGGGAGACTTCGTGGAAGCTTCCAAGATAGTGGGCGCGGCGACACTGAACGACCGACTCCTAGACGCTGATGCTGTCCTGTGCTTCTGACAGTGCGGATGGCGGTTCTATGATGCGAAGAGTCTACATGGATCACGCAGCAGGAATGCCTATCGATGAACGCGTTGTAGAAGCTATGATACCCTACTTTGCCGAGAAGCATGGTAATCCGTCCTCCACGCATTCCCTTGGCGATGAGGCGCGAAAGGCTATATTCGAAGCTCGCACAAAAATAGCGAACCTTGTTGGGGCAGAACGAAGAGAGGAGATCATCTTCACCTCAGGGGGAACAGAAAGCAACAATCTGGCTATCAAAGGCGTTGCCCAAAAGAACAAGTCAAGAGGAAACAAGATAGTCACCAGCTCGATTGAGCACATGTCGGTGATCAACGCGTGCAGGGACCTTAGCAAGCAAGGTTTCGACATCGCCTACCTACCAGTCGACAAGTACGGGACTATTGACCTTCAAACCTTGAAGCAAGAGATCACTAGCAAGACGATCCTAGTGTCTATCGCGTATGCTAACGGTGAGATAGGTACAATCCAGCAGATAGCCGAGATCGGCAGAATAGCGCACGACCAAGGAGCTTTCTTTCACGTTGACGCAGTGGCAGCGGCAAGTCAGATACCCATAGACGTTCTGGGAGAGAACATCGATCTACTCACTCTTTCGTCAAACGACATGTACGGTCCAAGAGGGACAGGAGCCCTTTACATCAAGACTGGTGTCCCCATCCAACCACTAATTCATGGGGGTGGGCAAGAACGAGGCCTAAGGTCCGGAACCGAGAACCTTCCAGGGATAGTGGGTATGGGCAGAGCAGCAGAGATCACGGGATCTGAAATCGGATATGAAGCCGACAGGTTGGCAAAGCTAAGGGACAGGTTCATCGGGGTGATTCTCGACAAAGTCCCTGAATCGTACCTGAACGGTCACCCGAGCAGACGCCTGCCCAATAATGTCAACGTCCGTTTCAGCTACATTGAAGGCGAGTCTCTGATACTCAGCTTAGACATGGAAGGAGTATCCTGCTCCTCTGGTTCAGCGTGCACATCAAAGACCTTGGAGCCTTCTCACGTTCTCTTGGCGACAGGTTTGAAGCATGAGGAAGCGCATGGCTCACTCCTCTTCACCCTTGGAAAGGGGAACACCAAGGAAGACGTTGACTACGTGGCTGACTTGTTGCCTGGAATAGTGAGGAGGTTGAGGTTGATCTCGCCGTTGACACCGAAGGGGCTGATCGCATAATGTATAGTGAGAGAGTTCTGGAGCACTTTAGGAACCCACGTAACATGGGCGAAATTCCGGACGCCGACGGGATTGGCACGGTCGGCAACCCTGTTTGCGGCGACCTCATGACCATCTACATTAAGGTCACAAAGAATCGCATATTGGACATAAAGTTCAAGACGTTCGGCTGCGGAGCCGCGATTGCCACAAGTAGCATGGTAACTGAGCTGGCAAAAGGAAAGACTCTCGAAGAAGCGATGAAGATAGCGAGAGCTGATGTCGCTGACAATCTGGACGGGCTGCCTCCGGTGAAAATGCACTGCTCGAATCTGGCTGCTGATGGGCTACGTGCAGCTGTTGAGGACTATCTGAAGAAGATAAAGCCAGTAACTGGCCAAGCAAGCAAACCCAAGACTAGCGAAAGCACTGCTTAGACGGGAACCTTACCCCCGTTGAAGTCGCGTTTGGTCTTGCCAAGTTCGTTCTCGACTTCTTTCAGCCAGGTCTGATCGAAGACCGGGCCGTCTTTGCAGACCCGATACTTTCCTATGACACAGCTTCCGCAGATGCCCATAGCACACAACATGACGCGTTCCAAGCTCACCTGTAAGGAAGTATTGTGCTTCTTGGCTAGAAGGTACATTCTGCGAATCATAGCCTCGCTTCCACAAGCATAAATGATATCGAACTTTCTTGAGGAAAGGAACCTCTCCGCCACTTCGGTTGCCAGTCCTTTGGTTCCGCAACTGCCATCATCTGTTGCCAAGATCACTTCAGCAACTCCCTTAACAGCAAGGTTTCTCAGCTGGTCTACAAAGAGAAGCTCGCTACAGGTCTTTGCTCCCTCCACGACAGTAGTTTTCACCTTCTCAGCGAGGAGCCTCGTAGTCAACATCATCAGAGGCGCCGTTCCAATGCCTCCGCCGACGACCAAGGCTTCTTTGCCCTCAATCCTGAAGGGGTTGCCGAAGGGTCCTCGAACACCGAACACATCGCGGTTCTTCATTCCGTTCAGCGCTTGGGTTGCTTCTCCGACTTCTCTCACAGTCACAGATGACGACTCGTTGCTAGTGGAAGAGATGCTCAGCGGTATCTCGTCCACCCCTGGGATCCAGACCATGATGAACTGGCCGGGCTCGGCTGATGAACAGAGCTCGTCCCTAAAAGAGAAGGTCTTGACCTTGGGAGCCTCGGCCTTCACCTTCTGGATCTGAATCATGCGCATCTGGTCAGCTTCTATGTGCCAGCCCGACAATCTCTTTCACGCTCTTGTGCCCTTTGCCTTCAAGGTACGAGTCGACACCTTTCGCTACAGTATTGAAGATTGCCAAGTCCTCGAAAGCTATGGCTGAACCAATCTGGACTGCCGAAGCTCCGGCCAACATGAACTCGACAGCGTCTCTCCATGTTCTAATCCCTCCACATCCAATAACTGGAATGTCCGTGGCCTCATAGATCTCGTACACGCACCTGACGGCGATGGGTTTTATGGCTCCGCCTGAAAGCCCGCCAATCTTATTTGCCAAAATCGGCTTCGCAGTCTCGATGTCTATTGCCATCGCCTTGACCGTGTTAATGGCCGTGATAGCGTCTGCGCCGACCATGGCTGCTGCTCTGGCCAGCGTCGTAATGTCGGTCACGTTGGGGGTCAGCTTGACGAAGACAGGCCCGTCCACCGTGTCTTTCACTTTCTCTGTGACTTCGCTTATCGTCTGGGGGTTCTGTCCGATCTCAGCTCCCGCTCCCTTCACGTGCGGACATGAGAGATTGAGCTCCAATGCATCAGCGCCTGAGTCTGCTGCGACGGCTGCAACCTCAGCGTACTCCTCAGCAGAGAAGCCATAGATGCTGACGATCAATGGAACCTCAAGATCATGCAGTTCTCTGATCTCTTCGGCGAACTCGTGAATGCCGGGATTCGGCAGCCCCAGAGCATTGAGCAGTCCACCCTCAACTTGGATTACTGTTGGGTTTTGGTAGCTCCTGCGAGCTTTCAGCCCGACAGATTTTGTGGTGACCGCGCCTGCTCCGGCTCGAGCTACCCGCCTTAACAAGTCCGATGACGTACCCAGGATTCCCGAAGAAAGAATTGTGGGATTGCTGAGGCTTAACCCCCCGATCTCTGCTCTAAGCCTAGTCGAATCCTGCATGACAATCACTGAAGTCTTGCCAACTCTGGGTATATTAACGTTTAAAGCTCCCCTTCCGGGGAACGCCAGCCCCCTACGGAAAAGGTTATTCACTAGGCGAGACAATAGTGTTTGAAGGTTCATGGTGAACGTTTTTGAAAGCAACCATCGTCCCGTCGGTTGTGGGAGTCTTCAGCTTCGGCGAAGACGGGAAGCTAGTTGAGAAGATTCTGTTTCCTAAGGATACTTTGAAGGTAGCTGAAAGACTCATTGAAGTCGAGTCTGGGAGAGCTATCAACGAGATTGTGGTTCTGGTCAAGAACCTAGAAGAGAGAGGCTACAGCAGTTTCGTGTTTGAGAATCCAGAGATGGCCCAAGCTGTCAGAAAGGAGTTAAAAGTAGTTACTGAGGTTGAGGCGCCTTCGAGATTCGCCGAAGCCTTGCGTGAGAATCTGGCGAGATACGCTGTTGAGGCAGGTTTCCTTGAATCCGCTCTTGAATTGAGCAAGTGGGTCCATGACGTCTCGATGGAGATATCCAAGATCAAGGTGCGAAGGGCAGCTGAGAAAAGGGACGTGTTGATTGTGCAGGCGCTGGATGAGTTAGACAAGACCCTGAATCTGTTGATGAGTCGCATACGCGAATGGTATGGTCTTCATTTCCCAGAGCTTGATAGGCTTCTTGAGAAACATGAAATCTACGCCAGACTCGTTCGCGATCTCGGCAGGAAAGACGGTTTCACAGAGGAGAACATTGAGAAACAGAACGTGCCGAAGAACAAGGCGGTGCAGCTCGCCAAAGCTGCGAGGACCTCAATGGGCGCCGACTTCTACGACGTAGACATGGAGCAGATCCAGATCTTGTGTGGACAATCTCTGGAGTTGTATGGCGCAAGATCCAAACTGGAGATGTACCTCGATGAAGTTATGAAGGAAGCTGCACCTAACACACGTGCCCTGGCAGGAGCAACGTTGGGAGCAAGACTGATAGCCATTGCAGGCGGAATAGGAAACTTGGCCAAGAGGCCTGCGAGCACGATACAGGTGTTGGGTGCAGAGAAAGCTCTTTTCAGATCGTTGACGACAGGCGCTCGTCCCCCTAAGCATGGCATAATCTTCCAGCATCCTCTTGTCCATGGCTCTAAACGTTGGCTTAGAGGCAAGGTCGCCAGAGCCTTAGCGGGCAAACTTTCGATTGCGGTAAGGACCGACGCCTTCAGCGGCAACCTTGTCGGCGACAGACTAAAAGAAGACCTGCGGAAGCGAATTGAGGAAATGTGGAAGAAGCATGCTGAACCCAAGCCTAGGGCACAACTAAAGTCATCTCATAGAAGAAGGAAGAAATATGGGCGTAAGGGTTGAGCGGCATCCCCAGTTCGATGATGTCTACCGCGTCACGTTTGAGGACGGGTCGCAAAGGCTCGCAACCAAGAACGTCGCTCCCGGAAGAATCGTCTACGGGGAACAGCTGCTCAATGTCGAGGATGTTGAGTATAGGCTCTGGGACCCCTTCCGAAGTAAACTCGCGGCTGCAGTCTTGAAGGGGCTGACGCACCTCCCTATCCAACTAGGTTACAAGGTTCTGTATCTCGGGGCAGCCTCTGGAACGACAGCTAGCCATGTTTCCGACATTGTTGGCGAGCAAGGACTTGTTTACTGCGTGGAGTTTTCGCCTCGATCTATTCGCGATCTCATAGACAACGTCTGCAAGTTCCGTGCAAACATGACACCAATACTTGCTGATGCAAGGGTCCCGAGAAAATACTCGATGCTCGTAGGGAAGGTGGATGCTGTGTACTGCGACGTCGCTCAACCCGAACAGGCTCGAATCCTCGTCAGCAACGCAGAGCTATTCCTTAGGAAGAAAGGTTGGGCAATGCTCGTGGTGAAAGCGAGAAGCATCGACGTCACAGAAGAGCCATCAGAAGTCTATAGACGGGAGATCGGCGTTCTGCGGGAAAATGGATTCATGATCTCCGAAGTCATCTTTCTTGAGCCTTATGACAAGGCCCATGCGACAGCAGTGGCACAATACTCATCTTGATAGTTATCTTGCCAGTAGGAATGAGCAACCCATCTGGGCTAGACTGCACTGGTGCAAATGGCAGAACGAGTCTTGCGATGGGGACCTTGGTGACTGGTTAGAGCTTGAGCTTCTCTCTCAAGTATTCTCTGCTTGCTGCCATGCTTTCTTTCGGCGGTAGGTTTGTTCTATCTTGCTCGACGACCGCCCATTCGATGTTTAGCCCTTTGACTGCTTTCATAGTGGCGGGGAAGTCGATAATCCCTCGTCCGAGCTCCGAGAACTCGTGCTTCCTGATGCCTTCTTCTGTTCCATCCTTCAGGTGAAGGTAGGCGACGCGTGGTTCATGCTCTCTAATAAACTCGACTGGCGACAATCCGCCGCACTTGACCCAGTAGGTGTCGACGCAGAGCGCGACATGCTCTGGATTCGTGTTTTCGAGGATTACCTGGATCCCACGGGCGTTGTTAACAATCTCCTGCCAATGGTTGTGGTAACAGACTTTAACACCGCGTTTCAGGGCTCGTTTCCCAAACTCCTCAAGCTTCTTGGAGTTCTGCAAGTACTCGGTGTCAGAGTTCTCCTTGCCTCCGGCGCCGCTGAAAAGGAGGTAGCGCCCGTCAGTCTTGTTCAGGATGCCTAAAGCCTTGTCCGTGGCTGCGGTGTCAGCTGCGGTCACGCCCATATGCAGACCTGCGAGGCTGAGTCTGCGTGAAGCAAGAGCTTTCTTCGGGTCTGCGATATTCTCAAAAGCGACTGGCCCCGTCTCTACGCCTTCGTATGCTAAGGACGCGACCTCATCGAGCACGCCTTCAATGTCTGTGCTGATCCTTTTCCCCCAAATTATAAGTTGAGCTCCAACTTTGAGCTTGCCCACATTTATCACCTTAGAGCAATCTCATGTTCCCTCACTATTTAAAACCAGCTTACAGCAAGTTCACAAGATCGCTAGGAGCTCACATCGTTCCGCTCATGGACGTTCAGCACCCCACTCTTGCCGTCGGAAAGGCTGCGGTGACCATCAACTTGGTCACTTTTATCCATAACCTTAAACTGATGTGTTCAGCACCTATAGTTCGACGATGAGTCATGGGTTTAGGAGACGCTATAGTCTGCCAGAACCTAGCTAAGGAATACGGAGGCGCCAAGGCAGTCAAAGCTCTTGACGACGTGAGTTTCTCGGTTGCCAAGCGAGAAGTCTTTGGTCTTCTAGGACCCAACGGAGCTGGCAAGACAACCCTCGTGAAGATAATGGCAACTCTTCTTAAGGCTACCTCGGGAACCGCACAAGTGGGCGGGTATGACATCGACAAGGAAGAAGGAAAAGTCCGTAGCATCATAGGCTACGCGGGGCAAGACTCGGAAAGGTCTGCTTACTTTAGACTTTCTGTTCGCGAGAACCTCGTCTACTTCGCGCATGCCTTGCGAGATGTGCCAATAGACGCGGTCAAGGAAAGGATCAGTCTCGTAGCTTCAGCGATCGGCTTTTCCGACAGACTGGACAGGCATTTCATTGCACTCTCGGGCGGCGAGAAACAGCTTGTCATTGTTATGAGGGCGATCATGCATGATCCTGAAGTTTGCTTCTTGGATGAGCCGTCGAAGAGCCTTGATCCGGTTACGGCTCGTAACGTTAGGACCTTCCTCAAGTCCTACGCTCAGGAACACGGTATGACGATGTTACTCACAACACACAACATGAAAGAAGCCGAGGAGTCCTGTGACAGACTGGCTTTCATCAACCACGGAAGGCTCCAGTTCCTTGGGACGCCATCGGAATTCAAGAAACGAGTTACAGTCAAAGAGATAATAGAGATCGGCGTTCCTAAGCTGGACGGAAACGTGGAATCGAAGCTTCTCAAGATAGAAGGCATCAGCAACATGACAAATGAGCCGAATGTCAGGCTCTACTGCGATGACGCCTTCAAAGCTCTCAGCGAGGTACTGGCTGTACTCAGTAGCGAGGGCCTGAAAGTCCCTGTGAGGATGGTTGAACCTTCACTTGAGGACGCGTTTGCATTCTTCCTAGAGAACGATGAGGCGAGATGAAAATGGCAAGTCCTCTGAAACTCTTCTATATGGCTGTTTGGCGAGAGATACTTACCTTGACCCGGTACAAGGCCAACTTCGTATTTGAAATTTTGACGAGCTTGCTCTTCGCCTTCGGAATGCTCGTATTCGCGGTCGCGTTCGACGTTTCTGTCCTTGGCCAGACTGTTGGTTCAACTAACTACGTAGCCTTTGTCACGTTAGGACTGAGTTTCCAGAGCTGGCAAGGCATCGCGCTCTGGAACGCAGCGGGCAGGTTCCAGGGCGAACTCAGCACAGGCCAGATTGACTACACGTTTAGCTGCCCCTTCTCACGCTACTGGTATGTGACGAGTAACATTGCTGCTTCAGCCATTCTGTCAATACTCTTCTTTGCGCCAATGTTGAGCGTTGGCTTATGGTTCACCAAGGAGACGATAACGATGGAGGGACTGCTCCTAGGACTCGTAGCGACACTAGTTTCAGTGGCTTCATTGGCTCAGTTGGGCACCGTATTTGCCTCTCTGGTGTTGCGATATAGACAGGTAACAGCAGTATTCGGCTTCTTCAACTTTGCCTTTCAGATACTGACAGGCATGCTTGTGCCGTTCCAGCTTCTTCCTTTACCTTTGCGGGTCATAGGTTATGGTATGCCTCAGACGTTCGGGATGGACCTACTCAGATACTACGCCATGAGAACAAAACCGATCATGCCAGTCGAGTACGAATGGATCTCTCTTTTCGCCCAGCTCGCAATACTAAGCCTCCTAGCCAAGCTGGCAATCGTCTATCTGGAAAGAACCGCCAAGGAGCAAGGGCTCCACTACATCTGACTGGCAGTACCCTACTGAGAAGAACCCATCGTAGTCAGGCAAAAGCCATACGGGCGAAAGCCGCTGACGAAGGGTAATACTTCAACAGTTGCGGAGTGCTGGAGCCGGACATTCTTGGGCTGGCATATGATCTCGAAAGAAGGACGGTGAAAGCTTGTCTAAAGAGTAGTCATGTGCTAGTCCGGTCTCAGCCGATGTATCCAGCATGTCTGCGAAACCAGAGAGAGGTGTCCCTTGGGATTGTCGCCCTACTTATATCATGCTCGCAGAGTTTACTCGAGCCAATATGGATACTTCTGGCCTGCAGTAAGGTTTTTGAAGGTTTCTCTTTCCCTGACCAGCGCGTGCTCGCCTTCATTCACTAAGACTTCTGGGCATCTTGGTCTCGAGTTGTACTGGGAGCTCATTGAGAATCCGTATGCTCCAGCATTTAGTATTGCCATCAGGTCGCCTTCTTGGATCTTGGGGAGCTTACGGTCTCTGGCGAATATGTCTCCTGACTCGCATAGAGGTCCAGCGATGTCATATGTCTCATCTTCAGGCTCGTTGAGCTTGTTTGCAACGACTATGGGATGATATGACCCGTACATGGCTGGCCGTATCAGTGTGTTGAAGCCCGCGTCGACTCCCACAAACTTTCTGAGCGGCGTGACTTTGACCGTGTTTACAGCTGTCAACAGTGTAGCGGCATCGCAGACTATGAACCTACCGGGTTCGACACAGAAGTGTGGCTCTCCGAGACCATATTCCGCAGTTCTCTGCCTGTAGAGGTCTAGAACCCCCTTTGCGTACAAGTCCAAATCCAAAGGTTTCTCGTCGGGCGTGTAAGGGACACCGATTCCTCCTCCAAAATCAATGAACTCAAAGTCGACACCAACTTTCTCGTGAACAAGTCGTGCTATCTTCAGCAGTTTCTCGGCGGCAAGCATAAAGGGTTCAACGGTGAGAACCCCCGAGCCAATGTGCATGTGCATGCCGAACCGATCTACGCCTGCTTCTTTCGCTATCCTGTAGGCTTCTACCACGTCTTCTTCCCAGATCCCGAACTTCGACATCTTTCCTGCAGTGATCACGTGCTCGTGGTGGCCCGCCCCTACCTCGGGGTTCACCCTAACAGAGACGGCCTTGGGCACTCGAATCTGAAGCAACCTTTCAAGCTCAGATAATGAGTCCGCATTAATCGTTACTTCCCAGTCGACAAGGAACTGCAGCTCATCACTTCTGACGCTTGTGCCAGTGTACAGGATATTCTCCGGTTCGAACCCGGCCTCAAGTGCAAGGAAAACCTCACCAGTGCTGACTGCATCAAGGTATGCCCCTTCTGAACACAGTATTCTTAGGACCGAGAGACTCGTGTTCGCCTTGGCCGAGTAGTAAATCCTGATTTTCTTGTAATGTTGGAAGAGGGCTTCGTGCAGCCGCGTGTAGTTCTCTCTGATCCTTTTCTCGCTTATAACGTAGACTGGCGTGTCATACTGTTGGGCTAACTCCACTGTTGAGACGCCATCTATGAAAAGTATCCCGCCGTTGTTCTCTAGCACTCCTTGCAGAACTAGGTCCATGTTATTCACCAGTCAGATTCACGGATAACAGAGGTACTAGACAAGTTTCTTCGCAGCTGCCAGTTCGGCACTTAGGATTCCCGCTCCCGCTGCGCCTCTAATCGTGTTGTGGCCTAGGCAAAGGTACTTAAGGGTCATAACTGGGTCGGTGCGAACCCTACCGACAACAACGCTCATGCCTCTTCCTTCGTCACGGTCGAAACGGGGCTGCGGTCTATCAGCTTCGCCCCTTACGACAATGGGTTTTTCGGGTGCCGTTGGAAGTTTGAGTCTCTGTGGTTCACCAGTGAAGTTTCTGAAGGCTTCGATGACATCTTCGACGCTAGGTTTCGACTCTAACTCGACGGAAACGGCCTCAAGGTGACCGTCCTTTACGTTCACTCTGTTGCAGCTGGCGCTTATGGTCATGTTTGCGGGATGCACGCGCTTGCCATCAAAGGTTCCCAAGATCTTCTTTGTCTCATTCTCCATCTTTTCTTCTTCTTTCGAGATGTATGGAACCACGTTGTCGATAATGTCCAATGAAGCAACGCCGGGGTAACCAGCGCCGCTCAAAGCTTGCATCGTGGTGACAGCAACCTTCTTCAGCCCAAACGCCAGTAGAGGCTTCAGAGTCATCGCCATCTGAATGGTTGAGCAGTTCGGGTCCGTCGAGATGAAACCTTGCCAACCCCTATTCTTCCTCTGAAAGGGGATAAGGCCCAGCTGCTCCGGGTTCACCTCAGGTATTAGAAGCGGCACATCCCCCTCCATTCTGTGAGCGCTGGCCTTGCTGAACACAGGATGAGTGAACGCGAATTCCTCCTCGACAGGTCCTGCTAGGTCTCCGGGCAACGCAGAGAAGATGAAGTCCGTGTCGCTGGCTTCGCTCAAGGATTTGGAGTTCGTGTTAACAACGGTCATCTCGCCTACCTCCTGTGGCATCTTGGTTTCCATCTTCCAGTCGCAGGCTTCTCGGTATCTCTTGCCCGCTGACCGCTCCGATGCAGCGAGGACGGCTACGTCGAACCATGGGTGTCCATGAAGTAGCTCAACGAACCTTTGGCCAACTGTGCCCGTGGCACCAAGTATCGCAACTCTAAGCCTCAAGTGCATCCCTCAAAACGTTAACTGCATCCTCAATCTTGGATTCATCAACAAAGATGCTTATCGTGGCTTTGCTTGTTGTGATCTCGATGATATTTATGCTTTTCGAGGCTAAGGCGCCTGAGACTTTGGCTATCCAACCAGGCGAATCGATGAAAACCGGATGCGTTAGCTCGACCATTCCAATTCCGCTCCTAGCGCTCAATGCCTTACATAAGCTCAGGCTGTGCAGATCGTTAATGAGGGTCTTCGCGTTCTCGGATGATGTAAATATGGTGAGAGACCCTCTTCCTGTGCTGATGCCGTAGATTGGTCGGTCTCGAAGCGACGAGAATATTCCGCCAAGCCTTTCGGAGGTTATTTCACAGACTATACTTACCGCAAGAAGATCTCTCCTCTGGGCGATCTGGGTTGAGCTAGCGTTGAAGACCCCCGTTACCTCAGTTCCTCCCTGAAGGCCATTGGTGAAGTTGACTATCCTAAGTTTCTGGCTTGGAAGCTTGTACTTTAGGGCATCAGCCTTGACGATCCTTGCGCCTCCATAGGCTAGAGCGAACATCTCTTGGATGTCCAGCTTCTCAAGTGGCTTGGCCTCGGGGACGATCTTCGGATCAGCCGACATTACGCCCTCAGTCTCCTTCACCAAAATGACTTCTTCAGCTCGGAGACAGTTCCCCAAGACCATTGCGGTCGTGTCGCTTCCTCCCCTTCCCAGTGTGGTCACGCTTCCAGATTCATCTCTTCCCAAGAAGCCGCAGACGACTATGATCTTCTTCCCAAGGAGTGGCTCCATGTAGCGTCCAACCCGTTCGCAGGTCTTGTCCATGTCTGCCGACGCATCTAGATAATCAGAATCCGTCAAGATCGGCCATTCCTCGTGGCTAGGTTCCAAGTAAACTGCGTCAGCGCCAAGCGATCCAAGAGCTGAACAGAAGAGGCGGGCGCTTGTCCTTTCGCCCATAGAGACTATCTCTGCATAGTCCTCGTCAGGCACGTTACCGATCTGGGACACGACCTCCACCAAGCGGTTTGTGTCACCCTCCATCGCTGAGACAACTACAACGATCTCCCTAAAGCCTGAACGAAGCACCATCTCTGCCGCTCTTCTGATCTTCTCACCCGTTGCGAGGTCCGCCCCGCCGAATTTGATGACTACTCTATTGCCCATTACTCTCAACTTTCCTGTTTTCCGCCAGAGTTGACAAGACTATCTAAGCACATCATCCATGCTGTAGACTCCGGGTCTAGTCTGCTTGTACACCCAGTCCGAAGCAAGCAAGGCCCCCTGCGCGAAGACCCTCCTCGAAAAGGCTATGTGTTCGATGCGGATCATCTCATGAGGACCAGCAACTATTAGATCATGCACACCTGGAACACCACCGGCTCTCACTGCGAGAATCTCTAGTTCGCCTGGTTTTCTGGGGCTTATGCCTTCTCTCCCTGACACAATAGAAGAGTATCCTCTTGCCTCGGAGACCAGTGTGCCCAGTTTCTTCGCCGTTCCGCTCGGAGCGTCCTTCTTACCAATGTGATGAACCTCACTTATGCTGAAATCGTAGTCGCGCGGCAGGAGTGCTAGCGTCTTGGTAAGCAGGAACATGATGTTAACGCCTATCGCATAATTCGGCGAGAAGACAGCTGGAACCTTCCCTGAGATTGCTTCCTTAATCTTTTTCATCTGCTCATCTGAAAGGCCCGTCGTTCCCATGACTATTCGTCTACCCAAGCTCGCAACGACCGGCAGGTTTGAGGCTTCAGCTTCCGGGGTTGCGAAAGACGCGTACACATCAGCCTCCTTCACGGCTTCTTCCAAGAGGGAGGGGCCCACTATCTTGACATCGGAGCTACAGATCCCTACCTCTCTTAACGTTTTCCCCAGATTCGGGTTGTTCGGCGACTCAACAGCTCCAACAATCTGGTACCCTCGCGCCGTCGCCTCCTCGATAAGCGTGCCACCCATCCTGCCCGCTGCGCCAGCTACGCATAGCCTAAGCATAAGCCAATCTCCGCAAGCTTGTCTTCCTGTAGAGGCGCTTGCCCAGATCGACATCAAAGAACTCTTCCAAAGGTTCCAGTATCTCAGGGGTCTTCTCGTGGACAATTCTTGCTGTAGCCAGAATGACTTCCAAGCCCTTCTTGGTCATCTTCCCTAGCGGACGGCGGCAAGGACCAGAGGGCATGCCCAGAAGATTCATCAGCGTTTTGTATGGAAGTGGGTTTCTAGCCTTGCATACCGCAGATCCGTATGGTGTTTCTTCCTCTGTTTTGACCGTAACGATCGAGAATAGGGGTTTGAGCGACTCAGCCAAGTTCTCAAACTCGAAAGTTTCTCCTTCTAGGAAGGATTGTGCAAACCTATGAACCGGACCAGGCGCGACATTCGATGCCACAGATATTACTCCGCTTGAGGCAATCTCAGGATCCTTCATCATCACGTAAGTCTTGTCGTCGTCGCCAGAGAGTATATCGAAGTCTTTCCCACAAAGGCGTCTTGTCAGCTTCATGTTCTCAAGGTTCCCCGTTGCCTCCTTGACTGATCTCACGTTCTTGAACTGAGAGTGGAGGATGGCGAGGTCCTGTGGCAGAAGCTGCGTTCCAGTCCGGCCTGGGATGACGTACGGGATGATCTGAACCTCCGGAAACTCTGAAGCTATGGGCTCAATGTACTCCTTCCTTATCTCTAGAGAACTTGGTCCGTTGTAGTAAGGCTCCACAAGGAGGACGCACCTTACGCCGAATTCCGAAACTTCCCTTGTGGCTTTAACCGATTCTTCGGTGTTGTTACTTCCTGTTCCAGCGATAGTGAGGCATTTTCCACCTGAATAATCATGCACCTTCTCGATGACCTTGACGTGTTCTTTCCATGTCAGGGTCGGGCTTTCACCTGTTGTTCCTACAGCTAGGACACCGCTCACGCCAGCCTCTAGCTGAAACTCAACCAGCTGCCTCAGGCCGTCGTAATCAACTTGACCCTTCCTCTTCATTGGCGTCACCAAGGCCGTATAGCACCCGCTGAACTCATGCATCTATGTTTCCACCTCAATATCGTGAGATGTTCTGGGGAAGCATATTTATGTTTTTCGTTCTTTGGCTACGAATTTCGCAAATGCGGACAGGCACAAGACATAAGAGCGTTTTCAGTCCTATCTAGATCAATCTTCGTTCAGCGTCTACATGAGCTGTTAGCAATGTCAAAGGAATGGTTCAACGAAGCCCGTTTTGGAATGTTCATTCACTGGGGCGTCTATTCAATCCCAGCCCGCGGCGAGTGGGTACGCTACGTAGAGCGCATCCCTTCCAAGGAGTACGAGAAACTCGCGTGGAAGTTCAACCCCGATAGATTCGACGCTGCCGAATGGGTGAGCCTCGCCAAGAAAGCTGGGATGGAGTACATGGTCCTCACAACGCGACATCACGATGGTTACTCACTCTTCGACAGTGACGTCTCAGACTTCACAGCGCCGAAGACTGCTGCAAGACGCGACCTAGTCTCTGAATATGTTGAGGCGTGTAGAAAGAAGGGAATGCGAATAGGATTCTACTATTCGCTGCTAGACTGGCGGTACAAGGCCTACTTCGACGGACCACAAAGAGACCCTCAAGGATGGGCGAAGTTTCAAGACTACGTGCACACACAGGTCCGGGAGCTATGTGCAAACTATGGGAAGATTGATGTGTTCTGGTACGACGGGAACTGGCCGTGGACGCCCGAAGATTGGCGGTCAGCTGAGCTCAATGCGATGGTCCGGAAGCTTCAGCCTGACATCCTCATCAACAACAGGTCTGGACTGCCAGAGGACTTCGGCACCCCTGAACAGAGGATTGAGCCAGCTAAAGAGACAACACGCATGTGGGAGACCTGCATGACGATGAATGACAACTGGGGATACTCGAAAGCCGATAACAATTGGAAGTCAGTCAAGCAGCTGATCATGAACTTGGTCAGGTGCGCGAAAGATGGCGGCAACTACCTTCTCAATGTAGGTCCGAAACCCGACGGCACAATTCCGACCCCGTCTGTGAAACGTCTCGAAGAGATTGGCAAGTGGATGGATGTGCACGGCGAATCAATCTACGGCTCTGAGAGGTGCCCATTGCCTTGGACGACGGATGGCATCCTAACTGGAAAAGGCAACGCGGCCTATCTTCACGTTTTCCGATGGCCCGGCAAAGACATAACTATCTCAGGAGTGAAGAACAAGGTCCTGTCGGCAAAGCTCCTCATGACAAACAAAGAAGTGGAAGTAGAACAAGAAGAGGACCGGGTCTTTTTCAGGAATCTCTCCAGAAAAGCTCCGAACTCTCTAGACAGCATCATCAAGATGGAGCTTGACGGAAAGCCTGAAGCCATGCCAAGCTTCAGGCATATCCTCTGATAGCCCCTCTTCCTCCGCCCCATTACGATTTTCGCAAAGTATTTATTTTTTCGGCGCGTAACTAGTAAACCATGGATTCTCTGGACCTAGAGATCCTGAAGATTCTTAAGAAAGATGCCAGAACCAAGTATGTCAAGATCGCTGAGGCTGTGGGCCTTACTGAGGGTGCGGTGAGAAGACGCACAAAGAAGCTCGTGAACGAAGGCTTGATCAGGAGGTTCACGGTTGAGACCTCTGTCGAACTTGAGGGCGTGGTCCTCATTGAGACGGAGCCGACGAGAACAAGAGACGCAACGACGAGAATTAGGAAGATTGCTAATCGGGTTTTTGAGGTTTCGGGAGGCTACGACATAGCCGCTCTGATCCAGGCCTATACGATGGATGAACTAAACAGAAAGATCGATGAGATAAGAAGGCTCCCTGAAGTTATGAACACCAACACACTAGTCAAGCTGAAAGACTAAGGCAATACAAAGAACGTGTCCTAGAGAGCTGCCAAGGCCTTATACATCCTCTCGTAAGCGTTTGCGAAGTCTGCGTCTCTTGACAGGGAGCTGCGAACATCCGCGTAGAACTGGGCGAAGCTCCTCGCATCTTTGTCTGCGATATGCCTTCTCAAGTTCTCAGCTGATATCATGAACCTGTCTAGATACCGACCGGTGTGTATATTGCCCATCTGGATTGATGAATAAAGGTCAGGGTCCTCGGCCATGACAGCTTCGCATAGCATCAACTGTATCTTGAAAGTTGTGCCTCCCAGCTTCTTCAGAACGTCAGTGTCTTCTTCTCCTATCACAGAGGCAAGAGCAATGTTGACGAAATGAGGCAGAGACAAGGTCAGGGCCATCGCCCTGTCGTGCTCTCCCGATTCGACAACGACAATCTCCGCACCGGGAAACAGTTTTCTGGCCGTCCTGAGTTCAGACGAAGGGTCTAGGATAGGAACCAAGGCAACTTTCTCTTGAGCAAGCCGTTGTACACCGGGACCAAAGAGTGGATGAACAGAAAGCGTAACGATCCCGTGTTCTGCAATGTCCTGCAAGATAGGGATAACCAGGCACTTTAGCGACGATATTTCCATGATCGTAGAGTGCTTCTTGAGTCGCGGGCTGATCTCTTCCAGAACCTTAGGCGCAACGTCGATCGGTGTGGAGACAACCGTTAGATCCGACCCCATAGCCGCGTTGCCGTTGTCCAAGGCTAGCTCGGCTCGTATTGAGTTGGCGAAGGCTTCTGCTTCATCTCGCCTGGTGTCTGAGATGACTAGGCAGTGCCCTTGATTCAGAAAATACTCCGCCAACCACTTTCCCATCCTTCCCGCTCCGCCGATAACTGCTACTCTCAAGACTTGTCCCTCCAAACGTTTCCCCTGTTAGGATTCCTTTTTGAGCATTTCATTCTGAGCCCGCTTCGATTCGAGAAGGAGAAGATCCAGAAGCCTGACTGTAAAGTCATCATCAACGCCGAAGGTCTGGCACGCCTCAAGCATCTTCTTTCTCAACGCTTCCTCAGCATTTGGAATCTCTATTGGCAGGCCCTTCCTAGCCTTGATCTCCCCGATCTTCCTCGCTAGCTTGAGCCTTTCGCCGCATAGGCGCAGTATTTCTAAGCTGACCACTTCTATCTCCTTTCGTAGTTCCGCAAGGCTCGTTACCATAGCCAAGAACATCTTCCTCCAGAAGAGATGAGAGGCATCCAACATACTATGCAAGAAACGATTTATAAAGTTGGGACTAACTCATACGTCTCAATAGTCTTGGCAAGCTCGACTATCTTCTTGACAGTCCGAACGTTGGGGTCTTTTGGCGCTTTAGCGTTCATATCTTGCCTTTGGACAAGGATAAACCCTAATCCTGCCTTTTCTGCACACTCAGCGTCTGACCAGTGATCTCCCACAAACAGCGCTTCGCTCGGTTTCACTTCCAGAAGGTTCAGCAAATGCAGTGCATGCTCTGGGCTAGGCTTCGGCTTCTCAACATCGTCTCTTGCTGCAACAGCGTCGAAGTTTTCCTTCAAACGAAACTTCGTTAAGATCCCCTCAACGTATTCGCGGCAGCTTCTCGTCATGATGCCCAGCCTTAGCCCCTTCGCTTTCAATGTCCTCAAGGTTTCAGGAACGCCTTCTATCAAAGTCGCCCCTTCTAGAGACTCGAGCTCGACCTCGTTCATTATCTCACTGATTCCTCTGAGCACTTGCCTTATCAGCTCTTCTGGAAAGCCCTTCATGCGAAGGTGTTCCTCCGCCGCTGCCGTCATCTCGAAGTTCAGCATACTGTCATTCAGCAGGCCGGAGGTCATTCCTCCATGCTCCAAGTGCTCAATGATCTTGGTCTTCATCTTCTTGAAAGAAATGGCAGAGTCTACTAGGGTTCCGTCCAGATCAAAGATGACCGCCCTTAGCCTAGTTCTGCTCAGTCTCCACACTCTCCGTCAGGATTCAGGGAGGCTTTCCCAATAATAACCCTTTTAACTTACCGTAAGTCGTCGTCCAAGCTGTGCCATAAGAATCGTCCATCAACCAAATAGTCGTGCCGGTGATGTGGCCTGTCGAACCAATTAGATAACAGCACCAACAATGCCTAATGTTTCTCGAACCAGCGTTATCTTGTTGGAGGTTCATCTAGCCTGCATTGCCACGGTGCTTGGCTCTAGCTCTCTTTCAAGGCCTGTTCATACTTCTCGAATAGAAGCTCCAACGCCCTTCTAAATGCCTCAGCCCTACTCGAGAATATCCTCTTTACTGTAATCAGCTGGTCAAGCTTCCTGAGATACTCATTAGAGATGCCAAGCTTGACGACGATCTCTTCATAATCCCTCTCTTCGATTCCTCTCTCGGCCAAGGCGAATTCCTCACCAAAACTCTAGCGTTTTAACTATATAAAACTTATTGAACCTACACCTTTGTCTACCATATCGAGTGACCTTTTGTATTACCTTTCGGGATTCTTGGCATACTATCCGAGGATATTTGGGTATATTATTTTGTAAACTTCCAGAAATAACCCAAGCTTATTATTTGGAAAGCTTTATATCCACCCTAGGATAATCTTAATTCACGTTTACGGAATAACCACGAAAAGGAGAAAGAAGAATGGAGAAGAGACCAGTTTCCGAAAAGAGCATAGAAGAAATCGCTAGAGAAGCCATTCCCCAGATAACAGTCGTAGGCGTTGGCGGCGCGGGATGCAACATCATCTCATGGATGAAAGAGAAGGAAGTGGCAGGCGCTCAGATATTCGGGCTAAACAGCGATGCGAAACACCTTAGCATAACAAAAGCGGACAGAAGACTGCTTCTTGGGTACAGTGTAACGCAAGGACTTGGATGCGGAGGCTTCCCAGAAGCTGGGACCAAGGCAGCCGAGGAGAGCGGGGATGACATTCGGAAGATGCTAGCGGGCACAGGGTTAGTCTTCGTTGCTGCGGGCTTAGGAGGTGGAACAGGAACCGGTGCTTCACCAGTCGTGGCTCGTATCGCTAAGGAACTGGGCGCTTTGACCCTTGCGGTGGTCACAATCCCGTTCCAAGTTGAGAGAGCGCGACTGGTCAAAGCTAAGGAGGGCTTGGCAAGGCTTGTGGAGAGCTGTGACGCAGTCATCGTGGTCGACAATAACCGCCTGAGGAAGGTCGCGGGCAACCTTCCTTTGAGGGAAGCTTTTGGTGTAGCGAATGAACTCGTAGCCTCGTTCATAAAGAACATATCAGAGACGATTGCTGTACCAAGCCTAGTCAACCTTGACTTTGCTGACCTCAGAGCGATCATGACTGGAAGCGGAGTGTGCGCTATAGGAGTCGGAGAGGGCATGGGAGACACGAAGGTCGAAGACTGTATCGAGAAATCGTTGAACGCCCAACTTCTAGACATCGGAGACCTCAAGAAATGCGAGGGAGCACTTGTGCACCTGGAAGGCGGAGACGACATGACGCTAGAAGATGTCAACAGAGCCGGAGAGATCGTCGTTGGCAGGGTAGCACCTATAGCGAGAGTCTCATGGGGCGCTAGAGTAAACAGCAAACTGCAAGGAACAATGCGGGCAACGGTTGTTCTTGCGGGCGTCGAAAGCGTCTTCCTAGTTGAAGGGCTTACACCCTTCGCTGGGCTGAGAGGGGAAGTGGGAGAGGTAAAGGAAGTCGAAGTGGTTCAGAAGCCGGTGGAAGAGAAGAAGAAGCGGGGACTTTTCGGCTGGTAGGTGCATAACCACACCAGCTACATAACAATACCAAGACCCTGAAGGAGTGTGAGAAAGTCCCCGACCCAGTAGTCGTCTACGCCACCCTGGTTTTCGCAGTGTTTGGCGTAGCGATCATATTGTACATAGCTCTCAAGGCATTCAAAACGCCAACTGTGTTCTATGCGAGTGAAGAGTCAATTGACGACCTAGCGCTTCGCCTTAGCTGTCCCAAATGCCGCACAAGAAGACTCAAACCCACCGGCCGCTACACGCTTGGGTGCGACATCTGTGGCTTCTCGTTCAGCATAGGCACGGTAAGGAGAAAGGAAACTGACTAGAACTCTTCCTAGTCAGATCCTCTGAGGACACCCCATTTCCTTTTTTTGGGCAACATCCTGATACTGACCACACCTTTTCCTACCGTTTTTTACCGTTTCTTGCCTTTTTCTACCGTGACCCAAGCCTGAAACAGACTCTGTTTCCAAAACACTACTTGAAACAGGCTCAGAAAAAATAAAATCCTCCGCGCTCTAACATGAATCTAGATGCCCTCAAGACCTTAGAAAAAGAAACCCTCAACTAAGAAGCCATTCTCAACGTCTGCCAAGAGGGTCGTTGACACCCATGCAAATAGCTTAAATCAATCCTCGACAATCAAAATAACCCAGAAATCCAAGCCGGGGTAGCCTAGCCTGGTTTGGGCGCCAGACTCATAATCTGGAGAGTGCAAGGGCAAGCGCCCAGAGGTCGCGGGCTCGAATCCCGCCCCCGGCACTAAAGCAACTTTTTTAAGTCGTGACCCTTTTTGTACAATTATGAAAATCTTAGGAATATGCGCTTCTCATAGAAAAAGTGGTGGTACATATCGTTTGCTTGAAGAAGCAATGAAAGGAGCAAAGGAAGAAGATCACACTATCGATACACGGATTATTGAGTTAGCTGGGTTGAAGATTAGTCCGTGCATAGCCACTTGTGGCTATGATGAAGCAATTGGTTGTGCCAAGCAGCCTTTTGAGTGCAACGTGAAAGACGATCTTCAGCCGGTTTTCGAGGAGATGAAACAGGCAAACGGTATTTTGCTTGCTTCTCCTCGCTATTTTATTGTTCCTTCAAAGTTGCAGGCGTTAATTGAGAGGCTTTATTGTGCAAGCTACTGGACGCGATTGAAAAATCCTTCAATGCTTTCTCCCCTGATAAACAAGCCTTTCGGCATTCTCACCACATCGTCTTCAGACCCTTACAGTGCGATACCTTTGCAAGAGCATTTGGAGAAATTCCTTTTATGGCTGCAAATGACCCCCTGTGACTGTAAAGAAGTGGCCTTTCAGAGGCGTACATGGACAGTTCCCGGTCTCAGAGGATACAAGTGCTCTTGAGCTTGCGAGGCAACTTGGTCGGGACATCGTAAAGGCAGCCAGCAAGGAACATTAAGTTAAGGCTCGAATCCCGCCCCCCGGCACCACAACAGCGTTTTCTATCCTTTCTGTTTTTACAAAGGTCGTTACCTTAGACTGTTTTCTCGGTTCAGAGCTTGGTGAAAACTGGAAAGTGCTTGAAAACTGTTTCGGTATCGCGTGGTCTTCAGACTTAGGACTGTCCTCGGACGGTCCTATAGTGGTGTATATGAACATCATCTGGTTTCTGCTTTTCGCAATTCGAAAGTGATTTAAGGTTTCTCGTACATGTCATTCTTAGGTCTGGCGGGTTAGGATGTGAGTTCTGTTGTTGCTGTTCTTTCACGGTATGAGGAGAATGCGAAGTGGATTAGCAAGCACTATGAGAAGTTAAAGAAGAAGTTTAGGGATGAGTGGGTTGCCGCTTTTGATAGTGCAACTGTTGACCATGACCGCGAACTGAATAAGCTTGTTAAAAGGTTGCGAAAGAACTACCCTAAAGATTACAGCGAGATTGCCGTGGAGTATGTAACCACTAAAGAGATTGAGCTTATACTCTGAGAAGTGATTCGTTGAGGATTCCTTGCTTTTTCAAGCCTGGAATTTTTGAAGCAGCATACGTTGTCGCGGTCTTGGAATGTGAAGCTCTGCGATTCGTGACACTATTGAGTTTTTGGTTGATACTGGAGCGTCGAGAACCACAATCTGCGACAAAGACGTCGTTAGGTTGGGGATAGATTTCAGCAGGTTAGAGAAACTTAGCGAGGGCATGCTTGGAATAGGCGGATCAGTTGACACCTATGTTCTGAGGGAGGTCAGACTTGCTTTTCGCAGAGAAAACGGACAAATTCATGTGGAGGATTTTGACAGAATTTATGCTTTAAAACACGCGGTTCGGGATGAGAGAATAATGAGAATTCCCAGCATACTTGGAAGAGCCATGCTGAACAAACATGCAGTTGTTTATGACAAAAGACAAGAAAAAGCTTACGTAACCGACGAAAACATTCGCTAACCTATCTATCTCCTTATTGATAGCCCCCGGCACCAAGAACCTCCTCTTTCGGGGAAGACTTGACGGGTCAGGCTGGTTTGCGTATGGTCCTAACAAGGGTTCCTGTGCCTATGTAGGCCATCTGAGCCATCCCGATGAAGAGTCCAGTCTCTATGACGCCTGGCACCGCTTTCAATTCCGACGCGAGATCAGGAGGGTCTGCAATGACCCCGAAGTTCACATCAAGAATGTAGTTACCATTGTCAGTCAAGTAAGGTCCAGACCCGTCCTTTCTCGCTCTCAGCACAGGTTCTCCGCCAATTTCCTTTATCTCACGCTCAACAATTGGGAGCGCGAATGGGAGAACCTCAACAGGTAAACCCTGATCCTTCCCTAGAAAATCTGAGAGCTTTGTTTCGTCTGCGACTATGATCAGTTTCTTTGAGGCTGAAGCGACAACCTTCTCCCTAGTTAAGGCTCCACCTGCGCCCTTTATGATGTTGAGTTTGGGGTCGATCTGGTCTGCGCCGTCGATGTCCAGATCAAGTTGTGGATGTTCATAAAGAGTCGTGACTCTTATGCCGCATTCAACAGCCAAGAGGAAGGCTTGATTGGATGTGGGGACGCCAAGAACTTGGAGGCCTTCCTCTCTAACTCTTCTGCCGACTTCTCTTATTGCGAATGCGGCCGTTGAGCCGGTGCCAAGCCCCAAGACGAATCCGCCTTCGACGTGCTTTGCAGCCTTCAAGGCGGCTCTCCTTTTGGCTGCCTCCTCCCAGCCCATCTACTCCTCAACTTCCATCTGACCGAGCTTCTTTATGACCTTGTCAACTTCAGCCAAGAGCTGCTCAACCTTTTTCTCAGCCTCGGTCTTTTCAGGTTCCGTCGGGGGCTTTTGCTTACTAACCTTTCTTTCTGTTCTAGGAGATGCTTCCTCAACAGGTTCTTTCGTGGCCTCAGGTTCCTCTTGCTTCTTCTCTTCTGCCACGGCCTCCTCTAGTTCCTCTGGTCTGCCTTGTTCGCCTATGGCTTCGGGCTTAGACACAGCGAAACCAGATAGGGTTCTAATCTGCTCGATCCTTCTGTTCATCTCGTCGAAACGCTCGGAGAACAGTTTGACAAGCTGCTCCTGCATGCTCTCCAGCTCGTTGAGGGCTACGATCGATTCTCCTCTGGCGATTTCTTCTTTGATCCTTGCCAGATCCTCCTTATACTTCAAAGTCAGCTTGTCTCGTTCTTCTTCAGTGATCTTTCCTTCAGCGTTGGCTTCGTAAAGTCGACGGATCGCGTAGCTCAGAATCTCCCTTTCCAAGTCCAAGATTCTGAGTTTGTCCCTCGCTTCATTAGAAAGCTCGGCGGTTATTGTCCTCTGAGATGAGAAGCCCATCGGCTTCCGAGTTTCTTCTCTCTGAGGCGCCACTGGCTTCCTTCTTTCTCGTTCGATGAGGAAAACAAAGACCATAGCTGTGACCGCAAGCCCCAGAATAAGCGACAACCACAGCCCGATCTCTGAATCCACAATAATCCCCTCGACCATACAATGGTAGATCAGATTCAGAGATATAACTTTCTATCGGCCAGATGCACCGAAGAAACAGGCGCCATTCCTAGTACCAGTGGGCCCTTTGCCCATGCTTTCCAACAAGCGGAACGAAGGCAACTCCGCCAAGGTCTTCCTCCAACAACTTGTCATCCTTCCTTCTAAGCCGCAGAAGAGTCTGGTAGAACCCGACACCTCCAACTGGAATGACCAGCACTCCTTCCGGCTTAAGCTGCTCCTTAAGAGGAGGAGGAACATAAGGCGCAGCAGCTGTCACGACTACCCTGTCGTAAGGCGCCTCCTTTGGGTAACCTTCAGATCCATCCCCGCACATAACAGTCACACGTTCATTGAAGCCAGCTCGAGTTATGTTTCTGCGGGCGCGCTCGGCTAGCCTAGGAACTATCTCGACGGTGTACACATGCCCCCATCTCTCCTTAGAGACATCGCTTGGCGCAACAATCTCCGCTACCGTTGAGGCGTGCCAACCACAGCCAGCGCCAACCTCGAGGACCTTGTGCCCAATCTCAAGCTCAAGGGCTTCATTCATGATGGATACCATGTTTCGCCCGGTTGAACGCTAGGATCAACCGCGTGGCGCAGAAACCGTCTGCCCTTCGCCTATAGGTAGGGGCGAGTCAACCGTTGCGTATGACTTCTCTTGGTCTTCGAGGAAGAGACTTCTTGGAACCATCTTCATTGCCCGAATGACGCGGCTCGAATGGAGTATGCCAGTTCTGGCCAAGCTCTCAACTAGGTTTTCCCATGATCCCGACACACTGTTCCCCTCAACCCAGTAGATTCTCAATGATAGATACAGAGGTCGGTATATACAGTTTCTGCAGCCAAAGGCTTGTCCCATGTGATTCTGGACCCGGCTGAGGCTGCCTTCGAGATGACACTGTCTTCTACAGAGCCTGAGCACATCGTGCGGTTCATATGTGGAGGGTTGCCATTGCTAGATCTCGCTGGAACCGTGAGCAGGTCCCAATACGGGCTGATCGATACACGTTACCGTTGCGACGTGCTCATAACGGCCCAAGCATAGACTACCATCATATGCTGAGAAGACCGAGAAGGAAGGCATTCCTCCGAATATGGTCCATCAACTTCCCAGAAAATTCAGTTGGTGCGAAAAGCTCCACAATTCGATGCTCGCTTGCAGGTCTTACAGGGTTACTTTGCTAACCTTGTCTGAGGTGACCACAATCTATGGCACAGACTCACTTGACCGTGACAGATTTCGCCAGGTTCCTTGGCTTGTCTGGGTTGCAGCCCCTTTCAACTGCCATGTAGTAGGCAAGGAGCTGCATAGGCACAACGAAGGCTATTGGCGAAAGGGGTTCAGGAAGGCTACCCGGTATCTCTAAGTATTCATCTGATAGGAGTTTGATCTCTTCGTCGCCTTCCTCAATGATCGAGATTATCGTAGCTCCTCTAGCCTTCATCTCCATGATGTTCCCTACAATAGTCTTTCGTGTGTCGTCCTGCGGACAAACAAAAAGAACTGGAAACCCTGGTTCAACGAGGCTTATGGGACCGTGCTTGCTTTCGCCTGCAGGATAGGCGATTGACGGCACATAGGCAATCTCCATAAGCTTGAGTCTACCCTCAAGCGCGGTTGCCGAGCTTATGCCTCTTCCCAGAAAGAAGAAGGCTTGTCTATCCTTCAGCCTCTTGGCAATCTCTTGAGCCTTACCATCATTGCTCTCGATCGTTTTCTCCACGATGTCAGGAACTCGCTGGATCTTCGTCTCAAGTTCCTCAATCTGCTGATGCCCAACCTTGCCCCGCAGCTTCGCGACTCTTAACGCGAGTTGTGCAAGAACGGATAGCTGGGAAGTAAAAGTCTTGGTCGCCGCGACGCCGATTTCCGGTCCGGACTGCTGAACTATGTAAACCCGAGACACTCTGGTCAATGTAGATCCAACAACGTTCGTCAACCCGAGGATCGTTGCAGCGCGGCTTCTGGCATGCTCAACTGCAGCTAATGTGTCCGCTGTCTCTCCTGACTGACTGACCGCAAGAATTGTGCTGTTGATATTGACTGCCATACCTTCCTGCTCAATGAACTCCGACGCTACAACTGGATGAGTGGCCAAGAATGCAAGGTCGGAGAACATGTACGATGCCGCAAGGCAAGCGTGGTATGAGGTCCCAGCGGCGACAAGAAAGACCTCGCCAGCTCGATCTAGGAACGTAGCCATCAGGTCGAGGTACAAGTCCTGTAGCCTGAGCGTATCCTTGAGACATCTTGGCTGCTCATTGATTTCCTTGAGCATGAAGAATGAGTAGCCTTGCTTCTCAGCCATCTCCGCAGTCCATTTCACGATTTCTGGTTCTCTGGGCACCAGTCTCCAGTCTTCTATAAGTCGTATCTCATATC